>OGRA01000719.1_pt1 | contig 34619 bp, 28 predicted proteins | sample 1553351 | NCBI WGS metagenome assembly OGRA01 (sample SAMEA2580056, study PRJEB22360) | human gut metagenome | biome: human gut; feature: human-associated habitat; material: faeces | place: Denmark | collected 2008/2010
CGTACTGGCAAAACTTAACCAGTTCAAAGAGATGGTTAAAAATGCTGTGGTGGATACTAGGAGGATAAGATCAGTTATCAGACGGCATGGGAATTGCACATTTGATATTCCCCTGCCCTGTGCGTATATTGAAAGAAAAACAGGAGTGAGCATTATGAGTGATACCTATTTCGATTTGCCCTCTCGCATGGAGGATTCTTTCCCGGAGATCGACAGTGATATTGTGACCGACCTGCGCGAAAACAACGAGGAATACGCAGAAATTCATCAGCAAATTTCAGAGCTGAAAAGGCAGTTTCCATGTATCGCGCAGATAATGGATGGCCAGGATGAGCTTCATCTGAACGAAGAAGAACATACTGCATTTTCAAAATATCTGCGCTTATCGCGGAAGCTGGAGGATATGGAATGTCTGCAGCTCTACTTCCGGGGCCATACGGATGCGGTGGCCTATCTCAAGAAAATCAAAGCGATTTGAATGTGCATAGAATTGGAGATATTGGTCATACTATATACAAGGAATATTTTTGCGGCAGTAAAACGCGGTTACTGCCGCAAAAATATTGACAAAAGTGCTTGGCATGAATATACTGTTATTGTAGCGGCAGCAAATGGCGTTTACTGCCGCAAAAATAATCAGATGGAGGTGTAGGAATGACCGATTCGAGATATTTTGAAGGTGTAAAGAATCAAAAATGTTTCAGCAGGCAACAAGTATTACAATCGTTCCGTAACGCTGGATATAAATTAAGCGATTCTTCCTTTTATAAGAGATTTGCGTCAATGGTTAAAGATGGCGATCTGGCTCGTGTTGGTAACGGTCTGTATTGCCTTCCTGGTAATAATGCAAGACCATATGACCACGAATACTCTGGTCTGGCGGTAGAAGTGGCATCTTTGATACAGGAACAATATCCGTTGGTCGATTTCTCTATCATGGAACTGATTCAGCTCAATGATTTTGTAAATCATCAACTTGCACACAATGTTCTGTTTTTATCTGTGGAATCTGATGTAATAGAATTTGTGTTTGACATGTTGAAGGACCAGTATTTTGGAAAAGTGTTTATTAACCCAACGCCGGAAATGTATCACCAGTATTGGAGCGACAATATGATTGTCATTAACAAGCTTACAACGGAAGCACCGAAAAGTGCTGGAATCCCATGGCATACACGGTTGGAGAAATTGCTTGTTGATGTAGTTGCAGACCCGTTACTGCTGGATTCTGTCAGCGAGAGTGAATACCCGACTATATACGAGGACGCATTTTCCATGTATGTGGTAGATGAGAGTTGTCTATTTCGATATGCAACGCGTAGAGCTGTTGATAAAAAAATAAAGAAACTGATTAGAGAGAAAACAAACATCACATTACGAACAAAGAGGTAAAGATATGCTGTTACAAGAGAATTTTGCCGAAGAACATATTAGAGAGCTGCAAAGAACCAGTCATCGAGATCCTGTACTTTTGGAACGTGCCGTATATGCGTTTGGACTGTTGGAGGCGCTTGCAAAGGTTGGTATGCCTTTTATTTTCAAAGGTGGTACCTGCCTTATGTTGCTGATGGAACATCCGCGTCGGTTATCCACAGATATTGATATTATTGCCGAGCCGGGGACAGACTTGGATAAGTATTTGGATCGTGCATCGGAGATTTTTCCTTTTAAGGCTGTTGAGGAACAGAAGCGGATTGGAAAGAACAATATCGAAAAAAGGCATTTTAAGTTCACCTATGATTCACCGATCAATAACAGGCCATTCTACATTCTTTTGGATGTTCTGTTTGAACACAATCATTACTCAGAGCTGGTTCAAAAAGAAATTCAGAACGATCTTCTTTTGACAGAACCGGAATACCTTACTGTTTCTCTGCCGTCAGCAAATTGCATTCTGGCGGATAAACTGACAGCATTTGCGCCGCACACCACAGGTATTCCGATAAATAGTGGAAAAGACATGGAAGTCATGAAGCAGTTCTATGATGTATCTTCTCTGCTGGAGATATTTACAGATTTTCAGCAAATAGGACCTACATATGGGAAGATTGCACAGGCGGAAATTGCTTATCGAGGAATCGAAAGCAATAGTAAAGACTGCTTGTGGGATACTTTTGAAGCTGCATTGTGTATTGCATCCCGTGGAAAAGTAAGCAAAGAGGAATATCCAATTTATGTGAAGGGTATTCGGGAACTGAGAAGCCATATTTATGCCGAGAACTATACACCAGAGATTGCCGCTGGAAGAGCTGCAAAGATCATGTATATGGCTACGTGCCTGCTGTCAGATACAGAATATCTGCGCGTAAATGACTATGCGGAGTTTTTGGATATGAAGATAGAGCAGGAAAAATTGGCTTCCCTTCGTTATATGAGAAAGGTCAATCCTGAAGCATACGCCTATGTTATAAAAACAGACAAGTTATTGGCCGAGTTGCAGGGCTAACACAAAAATTATTATATACAGCCGATTGGTTTTCTTTTGAGAGCCAGTCGGCTTTTTCTATATCAAAATCAAAATGGAGGTACACAGTATGAATAATGAAGAACTGAACACAGCCCTATATGAGAAGCTGTTTGCTGAGCAGGAAACCTATCGTGCATCCACATCAGCACCGCCTCACCAAGCAGAAATCGGTAAATGGTTCTTTGTGTCACTCGGGATCGAAGGGAAAGTACCCAGACAACGATCAAAAAAACATAGCCTGCGTTCCACGCAGGAAAGAACTTATTATAAATATGTGAATGGGCAAAGCATTAAATACAAAGTCACGCCGGTTTTGGGTGGAAGCCAGAAAAACAACCCAAAGATTGTTTACACTATGGATTTCAAGGCGACTCCGCATCAGTTACGGCACACATACATTACCAATCTTCTTTATGCCGGGGTTGATCCCAAGACCGTTCAGTATTTAGCGGGACATGAAAATAGTAAAACAACTATGGACATTTATGCAAAGATCAAGTATAATAAGCCCGAAGAGCTTCTACGCGCGGTAAATAGCGCATTTCAGCAAAATAACGCAAGCTGAGGAGAGCCATTTTCTTGTGTTAATGGGTAGGACAATTCCTGATGGTAAGCCTGAAAAACCCAGTAATATCAAGGAAAATCGCTTCTTGAGAGGATACCAGTACGGTCTCAAGGCCGCCCGTCGCGCACCTCAGTTCAGCAAGCGCTAATTTTCCCTACTTCTCAGTACGTCTCACGACGTCGATTTGCAGGAAAATTCAGTACTTTTGGAGCTGTGCGTGGTCCTCGAAAGTGTTCCGTTTTGTTTCGTAAGGAGCAAGCAAGGAGCACACAAGGAACAAGAAGCGCAAGCGAAAACAAAAACCTTATGAAGCAGGAGATCGTTCCGCAAGGAGCGTATCTCCTGCTTTTTTGTGCTGCACGGCTTTTCCTTCTTCCTTTTAGATCTTGTTGATTGCCTCCACCAGCGTTTCAATATCCAGGTGAGTGTAGACACGTTCGGTGAGCGTCATGGCACCGGAGTGTCCAACAATCTTCTTGATCATGGTTTGGTCTACATGGGCCTCTGTCAGCATGGAGATGCAGGTATGCCGGGTACAGTGCGGCGTCTGGTCATATCCAAGCTGATCCATCAGGGGCGTGAAGTAACTGTCGTAGTAGTTCCTGTAATCAAAGTGCTTTTGATCTGGCGTGTGGAGCAGATATTCACACTGAGAGCCTTCGTACCACGCTTTGTAGAATGGCAGTACCTTGTCGGCAATGGGAACTTTCCGCAGGCCGTTTTCGGTTTTGCTGGCGATCACATCGAAGTACTGTTCTTCCAGATGTACGTTTTCCTTCTTCAAGTCGAGGAACTCCGAGATGCGGCAGCCGTTGTAGATCAGCATCAGCACGATCTGATAGTACGGGTCCTCCGCAAGCTCCCATAGGCGGGCGATCTGCTCCTTTGTGAACTTGTTCCGGTCACGCTTGTTGGGGTTCTTATCCTTGTACCGGCTCAAATCCACAAACTCGGAGTAATCCTTGTTGCAGATGTCGTTTTTCATGGCGTAGGCGTACAGCTGGTTGAACAGCCCCTTGAGTTTTTTCAGGGTGGGGTAATTCTTCCCGCAGGTGTCCACCACAAATTGAAGATCCATCAGCCGAATATCCCGAAATACCTTGTTGTAAAGTGTTCCGCATACCCGATAGGACGCCTCATAGCCTTTTACATTTGACTTGGAGATGGTGGGAAACTTCTCCTTTGACCAGCGTTCATAGACCTCCTGGAAGGTGGCTTTGGATTCCTTTATGTCAAAGGGATTGCTGTTGTACTCTGCCAGCATTTGCAGCCCCTCTGCTCTGGTTGCCGCATAGCCGATGGTGATTTGTTCCTGAACGTTTTTCCCTGTTTCAGGATTGACGTGCCACCCTACCGTTTTCCTCACTGCATAGGGCCTTCTTCGCTTTCCGGACATTTTCTTGACGCTTCCATATCCGTTGGGTAATCTCAAAAAATCTCAAACTTCCTTTCTCCCAGCGTTTGAATTAAATTTGATAAAGGGTATGCAACACCCTCTGTTACTCCTGGTCGCCGTTTTCCTCGGCGGCCTTTTTCATTTTCTCCAGCATCTGCCGATCCAGTTCGTTGCGCCGCTGAATGCGCTCCAAATCGGAGAGGACTTCCACTTCCTTGTCCTGCAACTTGGCATTTGTCGCAGCGGTGAAGAAGTACACGGATATACAGGAGCTTGACGCGGCAGTTCTCCGAGAATTTATTGACCGCATCGAAGTATCCCACACAGACAAGAAATCCAAGACAAGGGAGATTACCATTGTCTATAACTTCATCGGTGCATTTGACTTTACACGGGCTATCGAAGAAGCCCACAATACAACTCAAAAACAGCAAAAGACGGCATAGCCGTCAAGCTAAACCGTCTTTTGCTTCAATGTTTTCTTAAGTCACCGCCCCATTCTCAGATGGTGCTTTTCTGGAGCGGGCGACGAGGCTCGAACTCGCTTCCCGGCATCCCACGAATGGCAATGGCCATTCGCGGGAGCCTTGCCTCACCTCGCTTATTTTCACGCGCTGCGCGCAGGTCGAGGCAGCGAGTTCTCGGGGCTGTCTGCAAAAAAAGAAAGCACCATCTTCTCAGATGGTGCTCTTTGGAGCGGGCGACGAGGCTCGAACTCGCTACCTCGACCTTGGCAAGGTCGCGCTCTACCAGATGAGCTACGCCCGCAAACGCAAGATAGATTATAACCCGGCTGGCGGGATTTGTCAACCCCTGCGTTCTGCTTTTTTCAGCTTTTTTTCAGGATGATCTCGATGATGCCCACGTCGCCGCCCTCGGGATAGAAGTTCACGGTCCAGGGCTCCTTTTCCTCCGGGGCCTCCATGGCCTGCACCTGGTCCACAATGGCCCGGACCTGCTCCTCCTGGTGGTCAAAATACCCCACCTGCACCACCAGCTCGCCGCTTCCGCTGCGGGCGGCGGAGGTCAGCAGGTCGTGCAGAGCGGAGATGCTGGTGGTATACACCATGGAGGCGATCTGCTCCGGGGTCCGGCGATAGCCGATGGTCAACTGGATGGCCGTGTAGTTCCGGGCGCTGTCGTCCACGGTATAGGTCAGATACTCCACGGCATAGGCCCCCAGGGGCGTCTCCTGCTGCACCTCCTTGCAGGCCCGCTCTGCGGCGGCGGAGGCGTCCATAGGCTCCGACCCGGCATACAGCCAGACGGTGCCCTCCTTGGCCCCGCCGGTCAGCAGCAGAAGAAGGTCGTTCACCAGGTCCTGATAGCTTTCTGCCCGGAGAACGGACCGGCCCTCGCTTTCGTAGTAGGTGGAGCTGTGGGGCCGGACCACGCTGTAGTCCCGCTCCAGAAGCGAGCCACACCCGGAGAGCAGCAGCGTCAGCGCCGCCAGAACGGCGGCCAGCACGGTTTTTCTCATGGCCGCCCCTCCGTTACAGGCCCGTGGGGTCATAGGTGCCGAAGCCCTCGCCCAGAATTTCATGGGCGTCGCAGACGATGACAAAGGCGTTGGGATCCACGGCCTGGACCAGCTTCTTCACAGGGATGATCTGGCGGCGACCGAAGGCGCACAGAATCACGCGCTTGTCCTTGCCGCTCCAGGCGCCCTTGCCCTCCAGCAGGGTCACGCCCCGGTCCAGCTGCAGCAGCTCCCGGGTGATGGCCTCATACTGCTCGCTGATGATATAGGCCACCTTGGCGGCGTTGGGGCCGTACACCACCCGGTCGATCAGCAGCGACAGAATATACAGGGCCACAATGCCGTACATGGCCCGGGACAGGTCCCGGAAGCACAGGGCATAGCCCAGGGTCACGGCCACGTCCAGCGCCAGACACAGGCTGCCGATGGATAGTCCCTGGAACTTCAGCTTCAGGAGCCGTGCGGCCATTTCCGTGCCGCCGGTGGTGGCGCTCTCATGCAGCAGCATGCCGCAGCCGATGCCCACCACGATGCCCCCGTAAATGCAGGCCAGAATGGGATCCATGGCCGGGAAGGTATACAGGGAGGCCAGCACGTCGATCATCAGGGAGCTGACGGCGGTGGCGTACAGGGACGAGATCAGCAGATCACGGCCGATCTTCCGCCAGCCCAGGATAAACAGGGGGATGTTCAGCACCAGGGCCACGATACCTACCGGCAGCATGGGCAGGAAGTGGTTGATGATCTGGGCAACGCCGGTGAACCCGCCCACGGTGAAGCGGTTGGGCACAAAGAACCAGTTGAAGCCCAGGGCATACAGGCCGCAGGCCACGGTAATCAGCGCGTAGCGCTTGAGAATTTTGGCAGCAGACATAGGGGCACCTCTCTTTCTGTTGTGTGGAAAAACGCAGGGATATCGGTCGCGGGGCGGAAAAACACTTTATATGGTGCGTAGGGGGCGGCGTCCCCGGCGCACCGCCCGATTTTCGCATTACAGCAGCGTCAGCTGCTCCTCGCCCCGGTCCTCCGGCTTCAGGATGGCGCCGGCGGCAGGGATGGTGCGGGTGCGGTAGCGGGCCAGGTTCACGATGCCGCTTTCCTCCGCCGGCAGCACCCGGTCCAGGTGATACTTGGGCTTCAGGGTCATCACCGCCACGCCCTGGACATTTCGGGTGGTCTTGGGGGCCAGTAAGGACGTGTGCACCAGCAGGGCCCGGGGCTCTGTGGACGCAAGGGCCAGCTCCCGGTCCTCCGGCAGGGGCAGGATGCTCACCAGGGGGCTCTTGTCGGAGTAGGCCCCCGTCAGCTTCCGGCGGTTGGACACCGTGGCATAGGCGGACAGCTCCACCCGGGCGGCCTTGCCGTTTTCATAGAAGAACAGCAGGCACCCGGAATAGTCCCCCGGCAGCACCATGAAGATGACCCGCTCGCCCTCGTCCATGGCCAGTCGGCCCGGCAGATAGTCGCCCAGGACGCTGGCCTTGCTGTCGCCGAACTCCGACACCCGGGTCTTGTACACCTGGCACCGGTCGGTGAAGAACATGATCTCGGCGTTGTTGCCGGTCTCCGCCTGCTGGCGCAGGCCGTCGCCCTCCTTGTATTTCTGCTCCCCGCTCATGCGCAGGGACTTGGGAGTGATCTTCTTGAAGTACCCCTCCCGGGACAGGAACACCGTCACGGGGTAATCCTCCGGCTGGTCGTCCTCCACGTATTCCTCCACCTCGTGACCGTAGAGGATCTCCGTCCGCCGGGGCACAGCGTACTTTTTGCGCACCTGCTCCAGCTCGCCCACGATGATCTTCCGGATCCGGGCAGGCTTTTGCAGGGTGTCCTCCAGGTCGGCGATCTCCTTTTGCAGGTCCTCGGTCTCCTGGACCCGCTTGAGGATGTACTCCTTGTTGATATTCCGCAGCTTGATCTCCGCCACATATTCCGCCTGGACCTGGTCGATGCCGAAGCCGATCATCAGGTTGGGGATGACCTCGGCCTCCTCCTCGGTCTCCCGGATGATGGCGATGGCCTTGTCGATGTCCAGCAGGATGCGCTTGAGGCCCAGCAGCAGGTGCAGCTTGTCCTTTTTGCGGTTCAGCACGAAATACACCCGCCGCCGCACGCACTCCGTGCGCCAGGCCGTCCACTCGTTCAGAATCTCTCCCACACCCATGACCCGGGGCATCCCGGCGATGAGAATGTTGAAATTGCAGCTGACCGTGTCCTGCAGGGGCGTCAGGCGGAACAGCTTGGTCATCAGCTTCTCCGGGTCCGCGCCGCGCTTGAGGTCGATGGCCAGCTTCAGGCCCGACAGGTCCGTCTCGTCCCGCATGTCGCTGATCTCGCTGATTTTCCCGGCCTTGATGAGCTCCGCCACCTTGTCCAGAATGGCCTCGATGGAGGTGGAGTAGGGGATTTCGTAGATTTCGATGAGGTTTGCCTGCTTGTCATACCGCCACCGGGAGCGGACCTTCACGCCGCCCCGGCCGGTGCGGTACAGCTCCCGCAGCTCCGCCGGGTCGCAGATGATCTGGCCCCCGGTGGGGAAATCCGGAGCCAGCAGTGTGGAGGCCACGTCGTGGTCCGGGTTTTTCAGCAGGGCGATGGTGGTGTCGCACACCTCCCCCAGGTTGAAGCCGCAGATCTGGGACGCCATGCCCACGGCGATGCCCTGGTTGGCGGACACCAGCACGTTGGGGAAGGTGGTGGGCAGCAGGGACGGCTCCTTCATGGAGTTGTCGTAGTTGTCCACAAAGTCCACGGCGTCGCAGTCCATGTCCCGGAACAGCTCCGCGCAGATGGGGGCCAGCTTTGCCTCGGTGTACCGGCTGGCGGCATAGGCCATGTCCCGGGAGTACACCTTGCCGAAGTTGCCCTTGCTGTCCACGAAGGGGTGCAGCAGGGATTCGTTGCCCTTGGCCAGGCGCACCATGGTCTCGTAAATGGCCTGGTCGCCGTGGGGGTTCAGGCGCATGGTCTGACCCACGATGTTGGCGGACTTGGTGCGTCCGCCGGTGAGCAGTCCCATTTTGTACATGGTATACAGCAGCTTGCGATGGGAGGGCTTGAAGCCGTCGATCTCCGGAATGGCCCGGGAGACGATGACGCTCATGGCGTAGGGCATATAGTTTTCGTCCAGAGTCCGGGTGATGGGCTGCTCCACCACCGTCCCCCGCAGTCCCAGCACATTGGGGTCTGCGGGCCGGTGAACGGCTTTGGGTTCTGTTTTCTTCTTTGCCATAGGAAACGGGTTCCTTTCGTTGTGGGGTTATTGTCAGCTTACGTCGATCATGTCCAGGTACAGGTGTCCGTTCTCGGCGATATAGTCCTTTCGTCCGGCCAGGTTGTCGCCCAGCAGCAGGTCGAATACCCGGGCGGTCTCCTCCGCCTCGTCGGGCAGCACACGCACCAGCCGCCGGGTCTCCGGGTTCATGGTGGTCAGCCACATCATCTCCGGGTCGTTTTCGCCCAGTCCCTTGGATCGCTGGACGGTGAATTTCTTCCCCTCCAGCTGGCGGACGATGTCGGCCTTCTCCTTTTCGGAGTAGGCAAACCACGTCTTTTCCGCGCTCTTTTCCTTATAGGTGATCTCAAACAGCGGCGTCTCCGCAATGTAGACGTACCCCTCCCGGATCAGGGTGGGACACAGCCGGTACAGCATGGTCAGGATCAGCGTCCGGATCTGGAAGCCGTCCACATCGCCGTCGGTGCAGATGACCACCTTGCTCCAGCGGAGGCTGCCCAGGTCGAACTGGTTCAGCTCCTTGGCCGCCTTGCCCTGCACCTCCACGCCGCAGCCCAGCACCTTCATCAGGTCCGTAATCACATCGCTTTTGAAGATCCGGGGATAGTCCGCCTTCAGGCAGTTGAGGATCTTGCCCCGGACGGGCATCAGCCCCTGGAACTCCGCGTCCCGGGACTGCTTGCAGGCGCCCAGAGCGGAGTCGCCCTCCACGATGTAGATCTCCCGCCGGTCCACGTCCTTGGTGCGGCAGTCCACGAACTTCTGCACCCGGTTGGCAATGTCGATCTTCTCCGTCAGCTTTTTTTTGGTGCCCAGGCGGGTGCGCTCCGCCGTCTCCCGGCTGCGCTTGTTGATAAGCACCTGGGCTGCCATGCGCTCGGCGGCGTCGTGATTCTCGATGAAATATACCTGCAGCTGCTGGCGCAGGAACTCGGACATGGCGTCCTGGATGAACTTGTTGGTGATGGCTTTTTTCGTCTGGTTCTCGTAGCTGGTCTGGGTGGAAAAGTTGCTGCTGACCAGCAGCAGGCACTCCTGCACGTCAGGGAAGGTGATCTTGCTCTCGCCCTTGGTGTATTTGTTGTTGTCCCGGAGATATCTGTCCAGTGCCGCCACAAAGGCCAGGCGGGTGGCCTTGTCGGGGCTGCCCCCGTGCTCCAGGAAGCTGGAGTTGTGATAGTGCTCCATCAGGTGCACCCGGTTGGAAAAGCACCACGCAATGTTCAGCTTCACCTTATACTCGGGCTTGTCCGCCCGGTCCCGGCCCTGGCGCTCCGCCTCCCAGCACACGGGCTCGGTGATGGGGTCTTCCCCGGCCAGCTCGGCAATATAGTCCCGGATGCCGTTTTCATACAGAAAGTCCTGGGTGTCGAACCTTCCGGCAGATACCTCGCTACGCAGCCGGAACGTGACCCCGGCATTGACCACCGCCTGCCGCTTCATCACATCCCGGTAATAGTCCAGGGGGATGTCGATGTCGGTGAACACCTCCAGGTCCGGCAGCCAGCGAATGGTGGTGCCGGTTTTCCTCCGGGTCAGGGGCGTGACCTCCATCTGACCCGCGATCTCGCCCCGCCGGAAGTGGAGCTTATACTCGTTTCCGTCCCGGCAGACGGTAACGTCCATGTAGCGGCTGGCATACTGAGTGGCGCAGGAGCCCAGGCCGTTCAGGCCCAGGGAGAACTCATAGTTTTCCCCGGTGGGGTCGTATTTGCCGCCGGCGTACATCTCGCAGAACACCAGCTCCCAGTTGTACCGCCCCTCCTTTTCGTTCCAGTCCACGGGACAGCCCCGGCCCTGGTCCTCCACCTGGATGGACTTGTCCAGGAAGCGGGTCACGGTGATGAGCCGCCCGAAACCCGCCCGGGCCTCGTCGATGGCATTGGACATGATCTCAAACACCGCATGCTCGCAGCCCTCCAGCCCGTCGGAGCCGAAAATGACGCCGGGCCGTTTCCGGACCCGGTCCGCACCCTTCAGGCTGGATATGCTGTCGTTGTCGTATACTTTTTTCTTGGCCATAGATTCCCTCCGGCGGTCAAGGCCGCCAAAACTCCGATTATACAATCTATTGTAACGCAAAACTCCCCGTCTGGCAAGTGCCGCCGCCGGACGGGGCAAAAATGTTTTGCCGGGTCAAAAAGTTACGCAGGCCGGGTCCCCATAATTCTTTTGCAACCGGGCCGGTATCCGGTATCCGCAAGGGTTTTGCACATTATCCACAGGGTTTTCCACATAATTATGTTAACAGGAACATGGCGCAAAAAATGCCGGAACCCGAAGAAAAGGGAAAACAAACCGCCGGCCTGCGCGGAAAGCGCAGACCGGCGGCGCGCGATGATTTTTTTACAGCCAGCTCTGGTCGAAGCCGTAGGGCAGCAGCTCCCGCAGCCAGAAGCTCTTGGCCTGGCCCCGGCCGTTGAGACAGATGACCTCCATCTCCGGGGCAAACTCCATCATCACCTGGCGGCAGGAGCCGCAGGGCACGCAGTAGTCCTCGCTCCGTCCGGCGATGACGATGCGCACAAAGTCCCGGTGCCCCTCGCTGACGGCCTTGAAGATGGCGGTGCGCTCGGCGCAGATGGTGCAGCCGTAGGCGGCGTTTTCAATGTTGCAGCCGGTAAACACCGTTCCGTCGGCACACTCCAGAGCCGCCCCCACCGGGAAGTGGGAATAGGGGATATAGGCCCGGTCCAGCATGGCCACAGCGGCCTGGCATAGCTCGTCTCTTGTCACGATGTGGTCCTCCCTTTCGTGGTGTTTTTTCTGACACGCTTTTTACCGAGCGTTGTAGCGCCGGATGCCCAGGGCCAGCAGGTCCATGGCCCGCTCCAGATCCGCCTGCTTCAGCACATAGGCAATGCGGATCTCGCTGCGGCCCCGGCCCGGGGTGGCATAGAAGGGCTCGCCCGGAGCGAACATCACGGTGTCGCCGTTGTCCTCGAACTCCTCCAGCAGCCAGCGCTGGAAGGTGTCGGCGTCGTCCACCGGCAGGTGGGCCATGACGTAGAACGCCCCCTTGGGACACTCGCAGATGACGCCGGGGATGGCCTGGAGCTTCTGCATCACCGTATCCCGGCGGCGCTTATACTCCTCCCGCACGGCGGCAAAATACTCCGGGCCCACGTCGTACAGGGCGGCGGAGGCCACCTGGTCCAGGGTGGGCACCGACAGGCGGCACTGGGCATACTTCATGGCATGGGCCATCAGCTCCCGGTTGCGGGTGATGAGGCAGCCGATGCGGGCGCCGCAGGCGGAGAACCGCTTGGATACGGTGTCGATGACGATGACGTTTTCCGCCGCGTCCGGGAACTGGCCCAGGGATTGCAGCGGCTCCCCGGCGTAGACGAACTCCCGGTACGCCTCGTCGCCGATGATGAACAGGTCGTGGGCCTTGGCCACGTCCACCAGCATCCGCATTTCCTCCGGCGTCAGCACCACGCCGGTGGGGTTGCCGGGGTTGGTGCATACGATGGCCCGGGTATGCTGGTTGATCTCCGCCTCCACCCGGGCCCGGTCGGCGTAGCGGTAGCCCTCGTGGGGACTGGTGGGAATGGGGTGGATGGACGCGCCGCAGGTGCGGACCATGGTGTTGTAGTTGGGATAGAAGGGCTCGGGAATCAGAACCTCGTCGCCGTCGTCCAGGATGCAGTTGAAGGCGATCTGCAGCGCCTCGGAGCCGCCGTTGGTGATGAGGATATCCCCGGCGTCGAAGTGCATGTCCAGCTTGTCGTAATATTTCTGAATGGCCTCCACCAGCACCGGCATACCGGGGGAGGGGGCATATTCCAGCACCGGCAGGTCAAAATGCCGCACGGCCTCAAAATACGCCTTGGGCGTCTCGATGTCCGGCTGGCCGATGTTCAGGTGATAGATTCTCCGGCCCTTGGCCTGGGCCGCCACAGCGTAGGGGTGGAACTTCCGCATAGGGGACAGGCCGCATTTCTGGACCTTGCTGGAAAATTTCATATCTGGTGACCTCCTACAATTTTGACAGAATCGCGTGTCCTTTCTACCCTCCATCTTAGCGTATTTTCCGAAAAAGTCAACCGCAACTTTTCCGTGCCTTTCCCCACGGCCTCCGCAGTTGGTTTTGTCATAATTTGTAATATTTTGTTTCCGCCTTTTAACTGGACATTTTCTCCGGCCCGGCCTTATAATATGCTCTGTGAGTTCAGCCGGGGCTGCGGCCCTGCGGAGATAAAAAGAGGAAAACCATCATGGGATTTAATACGCTTGCATTTGTTTTCGCATTTCTGCCGCTGTTTCTGGCGGCGTTTTATCTGGTCCCCGCCCGCTGGCGGGCGGCGCTGCTGTGTCTGGGGAGCCTGGTGTTCTACGTCATCGGCGTGTGGAAAAGGCCCTGGTGCCTGGCTCCGCTGCTGGGCCTGGCGGCGCTGGTATATTTCCTGGGCCGGGGGATGCAGCCCCGGAAAAGCCGGGGGCTGCTGGTGCTGGGCCTGGCGGCCCTGTTCGGCTGCCTGTTCTTCTTCAAATATGCGGGGCTCCTGGGTCTGGGAGTGACGCTGCCCCTGGCCATCAGCTTCTATTCTTTCCAGCTGGCGGCGTATCTCATCGACGTGTACCGGGGCCAGGTGACGGCGGAGACGAAGCCCCTGCTGTTTTTCACCGGCGTGCTGCTGTTTCCCAAGCTGCTGTCCGGCCCTCTGATGGACCCGCTGTCCCTGCAGCAGCAGCTGTCCGCCCCGCCCCGGCCCGATCTGGAGGATTTCGACAGCGGACTGCGGGACTTCGTGCTGGGTCTGTCCATGAAGGTGCTGCTGGCCAACCAGATCGGCGGCCTGTGGCGTCAGGTGGGCAATATCGGCTACGAGAGCGTGTCCACGCCTCTGGCATGGATGGGCATCGCAGCCTATTCCCTGCAATTGTACCTGGACTTCTGCGGCTATTCCTGGATGGCTCTGGGGCTGGGCCGGATGCTGGGCTTCCGCCTGCCCCGGAACTTCGAGCATCCCTATGCTGCCCGGTCCATGCGGGACTTCTGGCGCCGGTGGCACATCAGCCTCAGCTCCTGGTTCCGGGATTATGTATACATTCCCCTGGGCGGCAGCCGGGAGGGCAAAGCCCGGACGTATCTGAACCTGTTGGCGGTATGGGTCCTGACGGGCCTGTGGCACGGCAGCACTCTGAATTTCCTGCTGTGGGGCCTGTTTCTGTTTGTCCTCATCGCTCTGGAGCGGGCAGGCTGGGACCGGGTGCTGGATAAGAGCCGGGTGCTGTCCCGGGTCTACATGGTGCTGATGATCCCCCTGAGCTGGCTGCTGTTCGCCATCCCGTCGGTGGGCCGCATCGGCGTGTACCTGGGCCGCCTGTTCCCCATCGTGTCCCGGGGGGTGGCCGTCAACGCCGGGGACTGGCTGCAATACGGCAAACAGTATTGGTGGCTGCTGGTGCTGGGCATCGTGTTCTCCACTCCGGGGCCGGAGAAGCTGTGGAACCGCATTCGCAGCTCCTGGCCGGGCACGGTGATCCTGGCGGTGCTGTTCTGGACCTGCGTATACTGCATGTCCGTGGCCACCAACGATCCGTTTCTGTACTTCTCGTTCTAAGGGGGCAATTCTCATGAAGCATATCCACAACCTCCGCCCCTTGGCGCTGGCTTTTATCCTGGTGGTCACCGGCATCGCCGCCGCCGTGTGCGGCCTGGTGATGAAGGGGCAGCTGCAAAAATATGTGGGAGGCTACGACGACAAATGGGCCGTGGCGGTGCCGTTTCTGATGCTGCGGGACGACACGGACTGGCAGCGGATGCTGGCGGCCAAAAATGCGCCTGCGCCGGACCCCCAGCCGGACCCCGAACCGGCACCGGAGCCTGAGCCTGAACCGGACCCCGAACCGGAGCCGGAGCCCCAGCCCCCGGTGGTGGTCACCAATGCCGTGTACGGCCAGGATGAGAGCTTTTTCGACGATGCGCTGTTCATCGGCGACTCCCGGATGGTGAACGTGGCCAACTATGCCCGGCTGGGCAATGCCGACTATTTCGCCGACGTGGGCATGACGGTGTTCAAGATGTTCTCCACCACCGCCTCCGACAAGGGCTTCGGCGCCACGGACCTGGCGTCGCTGCTGCGTTCCCGGGAGTACAGCCATATTTTCATCATGCTGGGCCTCAACGAGGCCGGGTATCCTCTGGGGAACCTGTTCGACGCCTATCAGGAGGACCTGGACCAGCTGCGCCAGCTCCAGCCCAACGCCACCATTTACATTCTGAAGGTTTACGGCGTCACCGCCGACATTGCCGCCGGAAATCCCAGCTTTGCCCACAGCCGCCTGACGGCGGTGAACAAGGGCTTTGCGGACCTGGCCGACGGCAGCAGCATCCGCTGCCTGGACTCGGACGTGCTGTTCTGCGGCAGCGGCGGCTTCATGCTGCCGGAATACACCGGCGACGGCGTCCACCCCTATGGCAAATACGCTTATTTCTTCTCCCAGTGGCTGTGTGAGCAGATCACCCAGGGAAAATAACCGCCGGAGAATGAATAAGACGGATCGAGAAGCACGCCCTCCGGCCTCAGCCGGAGGGCGTGCTTCGGGGTTTGGCTACAGGTTGCCGGGGAAGCGGGGAATGGAGGCAAAACCCCGCTGCAGTTCCTCCTCCGAGGGGACGTGGTCAGTCATCCGGCCATCGTTGTACTGGCCGTAGGCCGCCATATCGAAGTAACCGGTGCCGGTGAGACCGAACAGGATGGTCTTTTCCAGACCGGTTTCCCGGCAGCGGATGGCCTCGTCTATGGCTGCACGGATAGCGTGACTGCTCTCCGGTGCAGGCAGGATGCCTTCGCACCGGGCAAACGCCTCTGCTGCCTGGAATACCGCCGTCTGCTCCACGCTGCGGGCGGTGAGATACCCGTCGGCGTACAGCTGGGACAGAGTACTGCTCATGCCGTGGTACCGCAGGCCACCGGCATGGTTGGCGGCGGGAATGAAGCCGCTGCCCAAGGTGTACATTTTCGCCAGGGGGCATATCCTACCGGTATCGCAGAAATCGTAGCGGAACCGGCCTCGGGTCAGACTGGGGCAGGAGGCGGGCTCCACGGCGATGATCTCATACCGGGCCTCACCCCGGAGCATTTCCCCCACAAAGGGGGCGATGAGTCCCCCCAGATTGGACCCGCCTCCGGCGCAGCCGATGATTATGTCCGGATGCACGCCGTATTTATCCAGGGCCAGCTTTGTCTCCAGACCAATGACGCTCTGGTGCAGCAGCACCTGGTTGAGCACGCTGCCCAGCACATAGCGGTAGTCCTGTCGGCCGGCGGCGTATTCCACTGCCTCGCTGATGGCGCAGCCCAGGGAGCCGGCGGTCTCCGGAAACCGGCGCAGGATATCCCGGCCCACCTGGGTGGTATCCGAGGGGGAGGGGGTGACGCAGGCACCGTAGGTACGCATGACCTCCCGGCGGAAGGGCTTCTGCTCATAGGAGCACTTTACCATGAACACACGGCAGTCAAGCCCCAGGTAGGCGCAGGCCATGCTCAGGGCCGTGCCCCACTGGCCGGCTCCCGTCTCCGTGGTGACGCCGCGCAGGCCCTGCTTTTTGGCGTAATAAGCCTGGGCGATGGCGGAATTGAGCTTGTGGGAGCCGGAGGTGTTGCTGCCCTCGAACTTGTAGTAGATCTTTGCCGGAGTCCGGAGCTTTTCCTCCAGACAATAGGCCCGAACCAGGGGGGAGGGACGGTACATCCGGTAAAAATTCCGGACCTCCCGGGGGATTTCGATATAGGGTGTCCGGTCGTCCAGCTCCTGGACTGCCAGCTCCCGGCAGAACACCTGCTCCAACTCCGCCTGGGTCATGGGACGCAGAGTGGCGGGGTTCAGCAGCGGCGCGGGCTTCGTCTTCATATCGGCTCGAACATTGTACCAATACCGGGGCATTTCCTCCTCGGTGAGGTATATCTTGTAGGGGATGTCCTTCATGCTGTTTACTCCTTTCAAAAAATAAAAAACGCCTGTCCCACGGAATCTTCTCCGTGGGACAGGCTGCTTGTGAACATAGAAACCTGCGGTACCACCCACATTGGCGCTAAAGCGCCCACTCTGCGCGCACCATCATGCGCTCCGCCGGGATAACGGCCGCGGATGCCGTCGGGTATTACAGGCCGTGATGGCTTTCTCCCCGCCCTCGTAAAGTCCATTCACCGCAGCTTCCCCTGCCGCCATCCCACCACCGGTGGCTCTCTGAAAGGTTCCCCTGCGGGTACTCCTCTTACTCATCGGTTTTTGTATTACACGTACTCTACCACCGCTGCGGCGGTTTGTCAACCCTCTTTTTGCCCCGGGCCGCAACCCGCCGGGAGACGGGACGGTCCCAGCGGGGAATTTGCACGAAATGTAGGTTTGTCAAGCAGATTGGACGGCGAACTCGTTGGGAGAGCACCAGAGGAGGGGCCTCATGGGGAAGTTGTTGGAGCGGCGGTTGTGGACCGCAAGTTGCTTTGCGAAATCGTCCAGAGAATAGAATGCGTGGCAGGAATAGAATCGTTTCTGGTCCTCGCGGTGGCTGCGCTCCCCCTTGCCGTTGTGCCGCGGGGTATACGGGCGAATCAGCTTATGCCGGATGCCCAGCTCAGCAGCCGTCCGCTCAAACAGCTCGGCCTCTGTGTGCTGGTTGGGGTGGCTGTGGGGCCGCCTGGACTGGCAGGGCCATACCACAGCGGAGCACTGTTACTGCGTACTTCATTAGAGAAAACGGCGATTTTGCATCTGTGCTTTGGTACAGAGAAAAATCGCCGTTTGGACAGCAAAAAGCCCGATATATTCGGGCTTTTCGCAGGAGGCATCTTTTTTGTCTCCACATTATGGCAAATAACCCTAACTTTAATTGAATTTCAAGAGGGGGTGCAGTAGTTTTCGGAAATGCACCCCCTCTGTGGGAAAATTCCTCATGACAGATCTATTCCTTTAAAAACATGGCCAGAAGCATCCAGGTTTGTTATCAGAAAATTCGTGACTGCCCCACGAAACTCCGCTTCTGCGTCCTTGTTTTTCCAAAATGCCCGGTTTGCGTCCTCGATTTCCGGCTGCATCTGCTCGATCTGGTTATCGTCCAACGGAAAACGGACATCACCAAAATCGTCATTCATAATTTTGAGAAGCAAATCGTGATACTTATGTGCACCGATTGTTTGTAAAGCGGCTATGATTTCCAAAAGATGTTCTGAAGCAAGGACCTCCTGCAAATCGTCCACGGCGGACATCCAAAACTTCACGCTAAGGGCGAGCAGCCTTTCACTCTGAGACATAGATTGCTGCAGTTCAAAGAGCTTTTCCCAGCGGAAAGACGGCAGTTGCTCCAAGACATTACCTTTCTCCATGTAAAACTCGTTGTATGATTCCGTGCGCCACCCTCCGGCTCGCTTTATTACAACGCTATATTCGGATAGCCCATTATCATATATCACAGCGTTTCGCGAAGACAGAATATCATCCTCAATATAATAAACGCCTGCTTTGGGAACGTTTGCATCCAGTGATTTTCCGTTGCGTATTGTTCCGATGTACTGACCGTTAACGTACATTCGATACGGCAAAAGAGCTCCCGCAAATGCGGATTTCCGATGAATATGGAATTGCACCTCGCGCATGAAATCGCACCCCTGTATGTGGATTCAATTATTTACATTGCTTAAAAAAAGTCCACCGTAATTCTATCAAAATTACGGTGGACTTATGGTGGACCTGAAGGGATTCGAACCCTCGACCTCTCGGATGCGAACCGAACGCTCTCCCAGCTGAGCTACAAGCCCATGTTGCAGGGCGTCGCACGCCCTGCTCAATTATTATACACATTCTGCGCCAGAATGCAAGCTTTTTCTTACCTGGCCCGGAAAAATTCACTCTATTCCGGAAGCTCTCCCTCCCCGCTGCCCATTTCTGCCTCGGCCCAGTCGGACAGGGATTCCAGCACCGGCAGCAGCCGCAGGCAGCGCTCCGTGGGGCTGTACTCCACCCGCACCGGCACCTCGGGATATGCCTGCCGCCGCACCAGCCCGTCCCGCTCCAGCTCCCGCAGAGCCGCCGCCAGCACCGTGTTGCTGATGCCGTCCAGCTTTCCTCGCAGGGTGTTGTAGCGGATGCTCCCGGCATTGGCCACGGAGCACAGGATCTGCACCTTCCACTTGCCGCCGATGCGGCTCATGGCCCAGTGCAGCGGACATTTCTCCATACAGGGGCAGTCGTAATGGGACATGGTAAGCTCCTCCTGACCTGGTCAGTTCTTTCTGCGTGCTTGCTTTTTTCCGGGACTGTGCTACTATTGTACCAGATAAGGAAAAAGGAGTAAATAGCAAATGCACATTTATCTTCAGGGCCTGACCATGGGCCTTGCGTATGTGGCCCCCATCGGCCTGCAAAATCTGTTCGTCATCAACAGCGCCCTGACCCAGAAGCGGACTCGGGTCTATCTCACCGCCCTGATCGTGATCCTGTGGGACGTGTCCCTGGGTATTGCCTGCTTCCTGGGCGCCGGCGCCCTGATGGAGGCCTTGCCCTGGCTTCAGAAGATTATCCTGGGTCTGGGCAGCCTCATCGTCATCTGGATCGGCGTGGGGCTGCTGCGATCCAAGGCCTCCCTGGAGGGCGGCAAGGACGTGAACGTGCCCCTTTGGCGTCTATTCACCACCGCCTTTGTGGTGACCTGGATGAATCCCCAGGCCCTCATCGACGGCACCATGATGCTGGGGGCCTTCCGGGCCAGCCTGCCCCAGGGCGGCGATCTGCCATTTATCTTCGGCTTCGGCAGCGCCTCCGTCCTGTGGTTCCTGACCCTGTCCACGGTGGTATCCCTACTGGGAGGCCGGTTCAACGAAAAGGTCCTGAACATCATCAACAAGGTCTGCGGCGCGGTGATCATCTTCTATGGCTGCAAGCTGCTGTGGAGCTTTGTGAAGCTCATGGGTTGGCTTTGATCCGCCGGGACGAGGCAATATACAGGGCGATGCCCACCAGCAGAGACGCCACCGAATGCCCCACAAACGCGAAAATGGCAAAGGGGCCGGACAGCACGATGAAGGCCATGGCCTGGGACATTTTCTTACCGCGCATAATGGTTTCCTCCCTGCCGGCTGCTTTTCTCACAGCCCATGTACCCCAGCCTCCCGGTTTGTCAAGGCCCCGGTGCAAAAAAGGAGCCGCCCTGCAAGCAGAGCGGCCCAAGCGGGTGGGATATTGGAAAGCTTCCGATACTTATGATACGCCATTTTGCCTGCCGTGTAAATAGGAACCTTTGTCACATCTGGTCGAACGACAAAAAAATCTTAAATTTTTGTGAATCTCTGCCAAAAATACCCGTGCCTACTTTTCAAGGCCCGGGCATTATGTTATAATGCGGATAAGGATAAGGGGAACCATCTCCCCGACCCTTGCCCCGAAAGGGATACCTGCGAAAGGAGCAACCAACTATGAAGTTCACATTTACCTGCAAGAAGATCGCCCTGAACGACTCCATCAAGGACTATGCCGAAAAGAAAATCAGCAAGCTGGATCGGTATTTCCCGGAGGAAGCGGACGCATTTGTGACCTTCGCCGTAGAGAAGAAAAACCGCTGTGTGGTGGAGCTGACCATCCGCGCCGCCAACGGCACGCTGTTCCGCGCCCAGGAGGAGGACCCCGACGGCGATATGCGGGGCGCCATTGACGAGGCCGTTGCCTTTATCGACCGCCGTATCCGCAAGAACAAGACCCGTCTGGCCCGGAATCTGCGGCCCGATGCCCTGGCGTCCACCGTTCCTGCCGAATTTGACGTGGTGGAGGAGCCGGAATTCGACGTGGTGCGCACCAAGCGCTTCGCCGTGAAGCCCATGACCACCGAGGAGGCCATTCTGCAGATGAACCTGCTGGATCACACCTTCTATGTGTTCCGGAACATGGACACCTCCGCCGTGTGCGTGGTGTATCGCCGCAACAACGGCGGCTACGGCCTCATCGAGACCCAGGACTGATTTGTGTATATACTGCGGGGGCGGACACGAGTCCGCCCCCGTTTTTTGACCGCCAGAATGCCATCACCCACCTGAAGGAGGTGGGCGATGGCATTCTGAGTGTGGAGAGAAACGGTAATGAGGAAGCTCAGGTTTGTGTGTCAGGACGCGGACTCGTTGTCGTTGACAGCGGCGGCAGCCTGCTTCTTGGCCTTCTTGCTGGCAATCACCGTCTTGATGACCGGAGAGAACAGAGACACAACGGCCAGGATGATGAACACGCAGCTGATGGGCCGGGTAAAGAAGGTGCCCACGTCGCCGTTGGACAGGATCAGGGCCCGGCGGAAGTTCTTTTCGATCATTCCGCCCAGAATCACGCCCAGGATGATGGGCGGCAGGGCGAAGTCCAGCTTCTGCAGCACATAGCCCACAATACCGGCAATGATCATCATGTACACGTCGTTGATGCTGCGGTTGCAGGCGTAGGTGCCCACGAAGCAGAAGGTGAAGATCAGGGGCAGCAGGATCTTCTGGGGAATATCCAGCACCCGGGACCACAGCCGGATACCGGCAAAACCCAGGAGACCCATCAGAAGGTTCGCCATGAACAGACCCACGAACAGCATATACACGCTGTCCTTATGCTCGGTGAACAGCAGCGGGCCAGGGGCCAGGCCCAGCATGGTCAGGGAGCCCAGCATGACCGCCGTACCGGCGTCGCCGGGAATACCCAGAGACAGCAGCGGGACAAAGGCGCCGCCGGAGATGGCGTTGTTGCCGCTCTCACAGGCCGCCAGACCCTCAGGAGAGCCGTGGCCGAACTCCTCCTTGTGCTTGGACCAGGACTTGGCCTGGCTGTAGCTGACCCAGGAGGCGATATCGCCGCCGGTGCCGGGCACCGCGCCGATGAAGGTGCCGATGATGGAGGAGCGGATCAGCGTGGGGAAGATCCGCTTCAGATCGGACTTGGAGGGGAAAACGTGCTCGATCTTCATCCTGTTTTTCTCCGCCTTGTAGCCCTTGGCCATCTCCTCAATGGTGTTCAGGCCCTGGGAGAAGGCGAACAGGCCGATCAGCAGAGGGATGAAGCTGATGCCGCCCATCAGGTACACAGATCCGAAGGTAAAGCGGTTCACGCCGCCCATGCCGTCGACGCCGATGGTGGCCAGCAGCAGGCCGATGACGCCGCCGATGACGCCCTTGATGACGGATTTGCCCGTCAGGCCTGCCACAATGCTGATGCCGAACACGGCCAGCGCAAAGTATTCCTGTGCGCTGAACTTCAGGGCTACCTTAGCCAGCAGGGGGGCGAAGATGCACAGGCAGATGGCGCTGAACAGACCGCCGAACAGAGAGGCCAGGGTGGAGATGCCCAGGGCACGGCCGGGCTGACCCAGCTTGTTGGCCATGGGATAGCCGTCCAGAGCCGTGGCAGCGGAGGCAGAGGTGCCCGGGGTGTTCAGCAGGATGGCGGAAACGGAGCCGCCGTAAATGCCGCCGCAGAACACGCCCAGCAGCATGTACATGCCGCCCATGCCGGAAAAGCTCAGGGTAAAGGGAAGAAGGATCGAGAGGCCCATGACTGTAGACAGGCCAGGCAGAGCGCCGATGACGATACCCGCGAACGTGCCGATAAACACGGCCAGCAGATTCATGGGCAGAAAGACGTTCTGAATCGCAGCCAATACATATTCCACAGCAAGCACCTCACTTAAACAGGATACCCTGCGGCAGTCTGACACGCAGGCCGAACTTGAACAGTGCGTACACAGCGGCCGTAGCGATAACGCCTACCAGGATGGCACGAAGCCACTTTCTCTCACCCAGCACCCACATAACGGAGGGGATGAAGATCACGGACGCCAGGATGAAGCCGCCGAAGTGCAGGACCACGCAGTACACTGCAAAGATCAGCAGCATCCAGTAAATACCCTTCATTTCAGGGGCTTTCAGATTGATAGGAGCTTCATTATTGTCGCGGTAAGCCTTGCTGACAAAGCCTTCAATAACCATGCCGATGGACAGCACCGCCAGCAGCACCGCCAGGCAGCGGGGCCAGATAGCGGAGCCCGGGTCCTGGCCAATGGTATTTGCACCGATGGGGTGCGCGTACTCAGCCGTGGAAACAAAGACGAAAGCGCTGATTGCAAAGAATACCGCCGCAGCTCCGATGTTCCATTTTTTCATAATTCAGATTCTCGCAGCTCGGAGGTGGTGGATAGGGGTCAGTTCAGGGTGATACCGGTGCACAGCTCGGCATACTTGGCGTCGTCGGCCTTCAGCATGTCGTTCAGAGCGGTGCCGGTGAGCTCAACAGGCTCCATACCCAGGTTTCGGATGGCAGCCTTGTACTCATCGCTGGCAACAGCCTTGGCAAAGATATCGCTCAGATAGTCGATCTTGGCCTGATCGGTGCCGGCAGGAGCGCAGACAACAACCCAGCCGCGGAAGTTGGTGTCGCTGTTCATGGTCTCGGAAACGGTGGGGATGTCGGGATAGCTTTCCATACGCTCGTCAGCCAGGAAGCCCAGCATCTTCAGGGTACCGGCCTCCACCTGGCTCTTGGCAGGCTGCATCTGGGTGAAGGAGGCGTCCAGATGACCGCCGGCCATAGCGGCCACCACGTCGGCGGAGCCGTCGTAGGAAACATGGTTCAGGGTGATGCCGAAGTCACGCTCGAAAGCGATGGCAGCCAGATGGGTGGCAGTGCCTACGCCGGAGTTGCCCACGGTGACCTCACCGGGATGCTCCTTGCAGTAAGCCACGAACTCCTCCACGGAGTCATACTTGCCGTTGTTGGCGGCAACCAGCAGGCCGTAGGGGTCAGCCATGGTGGCAGCCAGGGGGACGAAGGAATCCAGACCCAGCTGGGTCTTGCCCTCGTACTTCATCATCAGCAGGTCCACAGCGATGGGGCCAAGGGTGTAGCCGTCGTTGTCGGATGCTGCGGTGGCGGACATACCGATCAGGCCGCCGGCGCCGGTCTGGTTCTCAGGCATAAAGCTCACGCCGCTGGGCAGATACTTGCTGGCAGCGTCCAGCAGGGCGCGCACGGACATGTCGGTGGGACCACCGGCGGAGTAGGGAACGATCACGGTGATGTTTTCCTTGGGATAATCCGCGGTCTTGTTACCGTCGCCGTTACCGGAGTTGCTGCAGCCGGCCAGGGCCAGGATGGCCAGGGACGCCAGAAGCATTGCGACAAATCTCTTCATTTGGTTTTTCATTTTCGTCCTCCTAAAATGTAATATGAACATTTTGACAGCGTTTGTTTCTGAAAAACTATCAAAATATCACACAATATTTTTTGCGGAACTCCCCTGCCCCGCTTGACTTCGCGTCCATTTCCTAACATCTTCTATATTTAGATTTTATAAAGGATGTCTGGAAATGTCAAGGGGAATGTGATGCAATTACCAAAGACCAGCGCAATGAACAAAAAAACTTGTCTAATTTGTTCAATGTGCACTTGCGTATGTTAAAAAATGCGCATTCTGGGCCACAAACATAGTGATAAGGCAAAAATAATAGCACATCCTGAGAAAAAATGGTATTTCAGAACATTTTTCTCTCAGGATGTGTTACATATGATCAAACGAAATGAACAATTTTCCCCCCGCGTCCCGTGCCGCCAATGATACGCCGGGCGGTCACGGGCAGGGGCATGGAAGGTTCATCAGCCGTTTACGGCGTCGGATGCAATGAGGGCCTCGGCCTCTTCTTCCGTAAGGCCTAGCTTCTCCATAAACACCTCTTTGCTGTGCTGGCCCAGCAGCGGGGCCGGTGTGAAGGTGTCGATCTTGTGGTTGGTGAGCTTGATCTGGTTGCCGGTGAGCTTCATACGGCCGGCCTTGGGGTGGTCCACCTCCACGAACATTTCGCGGGCGCCGGCGATATGGGGATCCTTCACCACCCGGTCGATGGTGTTGATGGGCGCGGCAGGAATCCCCTTGTCCAGCATGGCCTGCACCGCGTCGTCGATGGTCCAATCCTTCAGCCAGTCCTCGATAATGGGCTTGAGGTCGGCATGGTGCAGCACGCGGTCGTTGTTGGAGGTGAAGCGGGGATCCGTCTTCAGCTCGGGCTTGCCCATCAGGTCGCACAGCAGATCATACAGCTTGTCGTTGCCTGCGCCGATGACCAGCATGCCGTCCTTGGCCTGGAAGGAGTCATAGGGATACAGGGCCTCATAGCGGTTGCCGATGCGCTGAGGGATCTTGCCGGTGGCCAGATAGATGATGTTGATGATCTCCAGAGAGGAAACCATGGAGTCCACCAGGGCCACGTCCACCTTCTCGCCCTCGCCGGTCTTCAGGCGGTTGATATAGGCCGCCAGGATGCCCACGCAGCAGCTGATACCGCCCATGACATCGGCAATGGCGGTGCCGGTGCGGGTGGGGGCGCTGTCGGGCCAGCCGGTGGTGCTCATCAGGCCGCTGATGGCCTGACCCACAATGTCATAGCCTGCCCGCTCATGGTAGGGGCCGTAGTGGCCGAAGCCGGAGACGGAGGCATAGATGATGGCAGGGTTGATCTTGCGCAGTTCCTCATAGCCCAGGCCCAGGCGGTCCATAACGCCGGGACGGTAATTCTCCAGAACCACATCGCTCTGGGCCACCAGCTTGCGGAACACCTCTTTACCGGCCTGGCTCTTGAGGTTCAGGACGATGCCGCGCTTGTTGCGGTTGAGGTTCATATAATAGGCGCTTTCGCCGTTGACAATGGGGAAGTTGCTGCGGGCGTCATCGCCCTTGCCTGGACGCTCGATCTTGATGACCTCGGCGCCCAGATCCGCCAGCATCATGCCGCAGTACGGGGCGGCAAGCACGCGGGACAGATCCAGCACCTTCATGCCGGACAGCAGACCTTTATGCTCCATAGTGTGTACTCCTTTTTTGCGCAGGTGCGCCAGTCAGATTTGCTTGATTCAGATGCGGGCCACGCCGGACTTGCGGGCAGCCTCGGCCACGGCCTTGGCCACGGCGGGACCCACCCGGGGGTCAAAGGCAGCGGGGATGATATAGTCCTCGGACAGCTCGTCGCCCACCAGGCCCGCCAGGGCCTCGGCGGCGGCCATCTTCATCTCCTCGTTGATGTCGCTGGCGCGGACGTCGAATGCACCCCGGAAGATGCCGGGGAAGGCCAGAACATTGTTGATCTGGTTGGGATAGTCGCTGCGGCCGGTGGAAACCACCCTGGCCCCGCCCGCCTTGGCGTCGTCGGGGAAGATCTCCGGCGTGGGGTTGGCGCAGGCAAAGATGATGGCGTCCTTGTTCATGGTCCTGACCATTTCGGTGGTAACGGTGCCGGGAGCGGACACGCCGATGAACACGTCTGCGCCCACCAGCATATCGGCCAGGGAACCGTCCTTGCGGCCCAGGTTCGTGACCTGTGCCATCTCCTCCTTGATCCAGTTCAGGCCCTGGCGGCCGGCATAGATAGCGCCACTGCGGTCGCACATGGTGATATCCTTGAAGCCCGCGGACAGCAGCAGCTTGGTAATGGCAATGGCGGCAGCGCCGGCGCCGGAGGTGACGATCTTCACGTCCTCCTTCTTCTTGCCCACCACCTTCAGGGCGTTGGTCAGACCTGCCAGGGTGATGACGGCGGTGCCGTGCTGGTCATCGTGGAAAATGGGAATGTCGCACTTTTCCTTCAGCTTGCGCTCGATCTCGAAGCAGCGGGGAGCAGCAATATCCTCCAGATTGATGCCGCCGAAAGAGCCGGAGATGTTGTACACAGTCTCCACAAACTCGTCCACGTTCTTGGTCTTGACGCAGAGAGGGAAGGCATCCACGCCGCCAAAGGACTTGAACAGCACGCACTTGCCTTCCATCACGGGCATACCGGCCTCGGGGCCGATGTCGCCCAGGCCCAGAACGGCGCTGCCGTCGGTGATGACGGCGCACAGATTGTGGCGGCGGGTCAGCTCATAGCTCTTTTCGATGTCCTTCTGGATCTCCAGGCAGGGCTGGGCCACGCCGGGGGTATAGGCCAGGGACAGGTCGTCCTTGGTCTTGACGGGCACGGTGGCCACCACCTCGATCTTGCCCTTCCACTCGCCGTGGAGTCTCAGGGATTCCTTTGCGTAATCCATAGTGTAATTCCTTTCTTATTGTTCGTTCATGGCATGGGGCAGAGTGGACCCGCCGTAGGGCATTACCAGCACGGAGGCGTCGGGGCCCAGCTTTTGGAAGGCGTAGTCCAGAGCGCTCTGCACATCGGAATAGGGGGTGAGGAAAATGGACCGGACGAAATCGGGCTCCATTTCGCTGACCAGGCAGATCTCCGCATTCTGCAGGACCATGGCAATGGCGGCGGCCTTGTGGCCGCCCAGCTGAAAGTCCCGGCCGATGCGCTCCACCATGCTCTCGGGAGAGGGCATGGTGGTCATCCACTCCTGGAAGGTCGTGCCGCCCAGACCCTCCCGGCAGGAGCCCACCAGGATCACCACGCCGCCCTTGGCGACGGCATGCTTGGCGTTGTCCAAAGCCTTCTGGGTCTGGTAAAGGTTCAGGTCCTTGGGCGCGCCGCCCTGGGACACGATGACGATATCCGCACGGCGGTCGATGTCCTTGCGGTAGAGCCTGTCCAGATAGCGGCAGCCCTCCCGGTGGGCCAGGGTCACATCACCGGCCACGGCGCAGACGATCTGCTTGTGCTCATCCAGCACCACGTTGAGGATATAATCCACCCCGCACATGGCGGCGGCCTCCTCAATGTCCCGGCGCAGGGGGTTACCCTCCAGATTTCCGGCGCAGGCGCTCTCCCGAACCATCATGGAGTGATTGGACTGGATCGCGCTGGGAGTGGAGACGCCGGGCATAATGGCCTTGGCGCCGCCGGAATATCCGGCAAAGTAGTGATATTCGATGTTGCCCAGGCAAATGCGCCGGTCCGCCTCGGCCACCACCCGGGTGATGTCCACCGGCGTACCGGCAGAGGTGACGCCCAGATGCACCACATCCGCGGGGTCGCTGTCCACGCAGCGGATCTGTGCCCAGGCCTGTTCACCGGCCAGATGGCGCATTTCCTCCGGGGTCTGGGCGCGGTGGCTGCCCAGTGCGAAAACCAGGGTGATATCCTCCGGCCTGGCCCCGCCGGCATACAGCTCGTCCAGCAGGGCAGGCATGACGGTATAGGTGGGCATGGGCCGGGTGATATCGCTGGTAATAATGGCGATCTTCTCGCCGGGGTGGATGACCTCCCGCAGCAGAGGAGCGCCAATGGGGGAGGAGAGGGCCCTGCGGACCTCTCGCTCCCCGGTAAGCGCATGGGGGACTGGGTTGGGAGTCAGAACACCCTGAAGATTCCGTTCAGGGACGGTAAAGCGCTGTACGCCGTTACCGAAACCAACTTCAAGTTCCATCCAGAGCCTCTCCTGTTGTTCAGCCCCAGATCTCTTCGTCCGTGGGCATGGTGGAGCCGGGACGAACCTTGGCCACACGGCTGACGTTGAACAGGTGGCGCCAGCTCAGGTTCTCGCTGATGGAGTTGTTGCCCCAGCTGCCGCAGCCCAGAGTGGTGGTGGCGGACAGGCTGTTGAAGAAGCTGCCGCCGTTGTTGGTGGAGCAGATCTGGTTGATCAGGAACCGGGATACCGGCAGGGTCTCGGCAGCGTAATCAATGTGGGCGTCGTTATAGGAGTGGATGCAGACGCTGTGGCCCTTGCCCTCCACGTTCAGGTTGGCGTTGGCGATGGCCACGGCCTCCTCCCAGGTGTTGTAGCGGTAGGCAGCGATGCAGGGGCACATCTTCTCCTTGGAGAAGGGCTCACCGGCGCCGGCCTTCTCCACCTTCACCAGCAGGACCACGGTGTCGGCGGGAACGGTCAGACCGGCCATCTTGGCAATGTGCTGCGCGCTCTGGCCCACGGCGTCCTTGTTCATCTTGCCGCCGGGGAAGATCACGTTGCGGACGGCGTCGATCTCCTCGGGCTTCTCCACATAGTAAGCGCCGTTCTTCTGGAAGGTCTTGACCATGTCGTCATACATGGCGGCGGGGGTGATGGCGGTCTGCTCGCCGGAGCAGATGATGCCGTTATCGAACTTGCGTCCGGCAACGATCATGGGGACGACCTTCTCCAGGTCCACGTCGTCGTCGATGATGCACTGGACGTTGCCGCCGCCCACGCCGTAGGCGGGCTTGCCGGAGGCATACGCGGCCTTGACCATGCCGGCGCCGCCGGTGGAGATGCACACGTCGCACTGCTTCATGATCTCGCCGGAAATCTCGATGGTGGGCTCGGCCACGCACTGCAGCAGATCAGCGGGAGCACCCAGCTTCACGATGGCCTCCTGCATCAGCTCGCAGGCCCGGGTGGAGCACTTCTTGGACCGGGGGTGAGGCCCAACGATGATGGCATTGCGGCCCTTCAGGGCAAACATGGCGTTGCACATGGGGGTGACGATGGGGTTGGTGGTGGGGGTGATGGCGCCCACAACGCCCATGGGCTTGGCCACCTCGGTCAGGCCCAGCTCAGGCAGCTGGCGGATGATACCAACGCTCTTGCCGCCCTTCATGTCGCTCCAGATCACGCGGGCCTTGCCCTTGTTCTTGTTGACCTTGTCCTCATAAACGCCCATGCCGGTCTCGTCCACAGCCATGCGGGCCAGAGGCTCGGCGTTGTCAAAGATGGCCTTGGCCATGGCCTTGCACAGGGCATCCACCTGCTCCTGGGTGTAGTTCTCGATAACGGCCTGGGCAACGCGTGCCTTCTCAACCAGTTCGCTTACATACTTGGCAGCTTCCATTGTAATGTACCTCCATAAAATTTTTATATAAGTGCAATGATAAACGGGTATCGCCTATTTTGCCGGGAAAAACCGGGTCCTTTACAGGCCCAGGCGCTCGATGCGCAGCTCCTCCTCGCGGGTGAAGTTGCTCTTGGGCGTGTAGCCGGGCAGAGGCATCAGCTTCTCATGGATGGCGTCGATGAACCAGTGCTCATTGGGGAAGAACTGCTCCTCCATTTCGGGGCAGGGAGTGATCCAGTTGCGGGCGCCCAGCACCACGGCGGGAGCGTCCAGATCGTCGAAGGCCAGCTCGTTGATATGGGTGGCCATGTCGTTGATGATGCTGCCGCGGACGCAGGCGTCAGAGGCCAGGATGATCCTGCCGGTCTTTTTCACGGAGGCCAGGACCTTCTCATAGTTGAAGGGCACCACGCTGCGGGCGTCGATGACCTCAGCCTCCAGGCCGAACTGCTCCTTCAGAATGTCGGCAGCCTTCAGGGCCTTGTACAGGGTGGGGCCGATGGTCAGGATGGTGATATCCTTGCCCTGGCGCTTGATGTCGGGCTCGCCGAAGGGGATCTCATAGGACTCGGTGGGCACGCCCTCCAGGTGGAACTCCTCGCCCTTGTCGTACATGGGCTGGCTCTCCATGAAGATCACGGGGTCGGTGCCGTTCAGGGCGGTGGTCATCATGCCCTTGGCGTCATAGGGGGTGATGGGGTACACAACCTTCAGGCCGGGCACATGGGCGGGCAGAGCGGTCCAGTCCTGAGAATGCTGAGCGCCGTACTTGCGGCCCACGGAAACCCGCAGGACCATAGGCAGCTTCAGCTGGCCGGCGGACATAGCCTGCCACTTGGCCATCTGGTTGAAAATCTCGTCGCCGGCGCGGCCCATGAAGTCGCAGTACATCAGCTCGGTGACGCTGCGGCCGCCGCACATGCCGTAACCAACGGCGCTGGCCACGATGCAGGACTCGGAGATGGGGGAGTTGAACAGACGGTTGAAGGGGATGGAATCGCTGAGGCCCTGATACACGCCGAAGGCGCCGCCCCATTCGCGGACATCCTCACCGTAGGAGACCAGGGTGGGATCCTCGTAATACTTGTCGATAATGGCCTCGAAGATGGCGTCGCGGATGGTGTACTGCTTCAGCTTGGACACGGGCTTATCGTCCACAACGGCGGCGCGCTCCTTCTTGGCGATCTTCTGGACCCGGGGGTTCTCGGACTTGGGCGTCAGCACGAAGGGAGTGCCCTGGGCCATGCTGACCTGGTGACCGTTGTTGAAGGTGAAGCGGGAGATGGCATCGGGATCCTTGATAAAGTCCAGACGGGGGGAGATCTCCAGATCCTTGGACAGCTTCATGACCTCGGTGATGCGGGTCTTGATGTCCTCGTTGATCTTGTCGATGTCGGCATCGGTGGCCACACCGGCCTCAATGAGCTGCTTGCGGAACAGCAGGATGCAGTCGTTCTGCTCCCAGGACTCGATCTCCTCCTTGGAGCGATAGGCGTTCTGGTCGGAGGTGGAGTGGCCGCCCAGACGATAGGTCAGCACGTCCAGCAGCACGGGGCCCTTGTTCTCCTTGATAAGCTGCAGCTTGCGGCGATAGGCGTCGATAACGGCCAGGGGGTTCACGCCGTCCACGCGCTCGGCATTCATCTGGTTCTCGGTGATGCCGGCGCCCACCCGGGCCAGCTGGCCATAGGCCATGGTTTCGCCGTTGGTGCGGCCGCCCATGCCGTAGCCGTTGTCCATGAAGTTGAAGATCACAGGCAGGCCGCCCTTGTACTCGTCGGGCCACAGGGTCTTCAGCTGATCCATGGCGGAGAAGTTCAGCGCCTCCCACACGGGGCCGCAGCCCAGGGAACCGTCGCCGCCGTTGGCGATGACCACGCCGGGTGCCTTCATATTCTTCTTATACAGAGCAGCGCCGGCGGCGATGCAGGGGGAGCCGCCCACGATGGCGTTGTTGGGATAAATGCCGAAGGGCAGGAAGAACAGGTGCATGGAGTTGCCCAGGCCCCGGGCAAAGCCGTTCTCGCGGCCGAACAGCTCGCAGGTCAGGCCGTACAGGAAGAAGACGATGGCCTGCTCCTTGACGCTCTTTTCGGGCAGGTGCTTCTTCACCACCTCATAGGGCTTGCCGTCGAAGGTGGTCTCCATGATGTGGAGCAGCTCCTCGTCGGACATCTTGGTGATGGCGGACAGGCCCTTGGCCAGCACCTCGCCGTGGCTGCGGTGGGTGCCGAAGATAAAGTCATTGCTGTCCAGCAGATAGCTTTGGCCCACGGCCGCAGACTCCTCGCCGGTGTACAGGTGGGCGGGGCCGGTGTAGGTATACTCCACGCCGTTGTAGGCCTTGGTCAGGCGGACGGACTTCAGCATGGACTCAAACTCGCGGATATACTCCATATCGCGATAGATACGCAGCATATCTTCCTTGGTGAAGCTGTCACCCTTCAGCTCGTCGGCCACGGTCTTCTGATACTTGCAGACGTCGATATCCTGGAAGTGGATCTCGCCGGGGGCACGCAGCTGTTTGGGATCATAGAATTGTGCTTTGGACATGGTGCAACACTCCTATATTTCTAAATAAAAGTATATCGGTTGGAACGGGTGAAATCAGAGCTTCACGGCGAAGGCCGCCTCGCGGATGATCTCGCTGACGGAAGGGTGGGGATACACGATCTCCCGGATGGCGTCCACGGTCATCTCCTTCTCGATCATCACGGCACAGGCCAGGATGAACTCGGAGGAATAATTGCTCATGACGTGCGCGCCCACCAGGGTGCGGTATTTCTTGTCGAACACGAACTTGGCGATGCCCACAGGACCCTCGTTCTCGGCCACATAGCGGCCGGCATAGGCCATGGGCAGCTTCACGGTAACGGCGTCGATGCCGGCGGCCTTGGCCTGCTCCTCGGTCATGCCCACGCAGGCCACCTCTGGGTTGGTGTACAGCACGCTGGGGATGGCCTTGTAGCGCATCCGGTCCTTCTTGCCCAGGATGGTGTTCACAGCCACCTCACCCATGCGGTAGGCGGAATGGGCCAGCATGGAGGTGCCGTTGCAGTCACCCACGGCGTAGACGTTGACGGCGTTGGTGCGGCAGCACTCGTCCACCTTGATGGCGCCGCGCTCCACCACCAGGTTCAGGTTCTCCACGCCGCAGGTGTCCGCCACGGGCTTGCGGCCGATGGCCAGCAGCACCTTGTCGCACAGGACCTTCTCCTCCCTGCCGTCCTTCTCGTACACGACGCCGTCGGCGTCGATGCGGACCACCTTGGACTTCAGGCAGAACTTCATGCCGTCCTTCTCATAGCCCTTCTGCAGCAGGGCGGAGATCTCGTCGTCGATGGGTCCGGCGATCTTGGGCATCATCTCGATGACGGTGGTCTCGCAGCCCACCACGCCGTAGTAGGCGGCCAGTTCCAGGCCGATAACGCCGCCGCCGATGACGGCCAGGCGCCGGGGCAGCTCCTTCAGTGCCAGAGCCTCGCGGTTGGTCATCACGAAGCCGGAGGCCAGCCCCTCCTTCACCCCGGGGATGGGGGGAACGAAGGCCCGGGAGCCGGTGGCAATGATAAGGTTCTTGCCGGTGTAGACCTTACCGTCGGCCTCCACCTGGATGCCCTCGTCGCCGCGGCCGCGGATCATGCCGGAGGCATTGACCACCTCCACGTGGCTGGCCTTCATGGCCGCGCCCACGCCGGAGACCAGGGTGTGGATGACCTTTTCCTTGCGGGCCACCACGGCAGGCTGGTCCACATGGGACCCCTGACACACCACGCCGAACTTGCGGCCGTACTCGGTGGTATAGTGATAGATCTTTGCGGAATTCAGCAGGACCTTGCTGGGGATGCAGCCCTCGTTGAGGCAGGTGCCGCCCAGGGCGCGCTGCTCGATCAGCAGGGTCTTCAGACCGGCCTGACCGGCGCGCTCTGCGGCCACATAGCCGCCGGGGCCGCCGCCCAGGACAATAACGTCATAGCTCATGGTGATATTTCCTCCAAATCAAATCTGGCAGCGTGTGCCGCGTCCTTATTTCGCCAGCAGCAGGTCGAAGTTGGCAATGTTGTTGGCCAGGGCCTGCAGGAAGCGGGAAGCGGGAGCGCCGTCCAAAGCGCGGTGGTCGTAGGTCAGGGACAGGTTCATGGTGGGATAGAACTCAGGCTGACCATTCTTCATCCGGATACGGGTCTCGATGTTGCACACGCCCAGGATACCCGTCTGAGGAGGATTGATGATGGGGGTGAAGGTGGTCACGCCGAAGGCGCCCAGGTTGGACACGGTGAAGGAAGCGCCGGTGAGCTTATCGGGAGAGATGGAGCCGCTGCGGCACTCGGCGGCCAGCTCCTTCATCTTCAGGCTGATCTCGGCCAGGCTCATCTCGTCAGCGTGCATGATGGTGGGCACCAGCAGGCCCCGGTCGGTATCCACGGCCACGCCGATATTGGCGTGCTTGAACAGCTTCATCTCATTGTCGCTGTAGTGGGCGTTCAGGGCGGGGAAATCCAGGATGGTCCGGGACACGGCGAAGATCACCATGTCGTTGAGGCTGATGCCGGGCAGACCGGCCTTTTCGCCCTGGGCCTTGATGCGGGCCCGCAGCTTCTGCATGGCGGTGACGTCCGCGAAGCTGTTGTGGGTCAGCTGGGCCATGTTGGACAGGGAGTCGTGCATGTTCCGGGCGATGAGCTTGCGCAGGTGGGTGTTCTTGACGGTCTCAAACTCCGCCTCGGCGGCAGGAGCGGCGGGGGGGGGCGGGGGGGCGGCGGGGCCCCCCGGCGAAGCCA
>OGRA01000721.1_pt1 | contig 34571 bp, 29 predicted proteins | sample 1553351 | NCBI WGS metagenome assembly OGRA01 (sample SAMEA2580056, study PRJEB22360) | human gut metagenome | biome: human gut; feature: human-associated habitat; material: faeces | place: Denmark | collected 2008/2010
TCCGGGGCGGTGGAGCTGACCCAGGGGATTCTGGCCCTGCCCGCCACGCCCACGGGCTTCGTGTGGGCGGCGGCGCTGCTGGGATGGGGCGGCCTGTCGGTCCACGGGCAGTCTGCCGCCGTGCTGTCCGGAACGGATCTGCCTCTGGGGCCGTATCTGGCTGCCAAGGCGGCCCAGGCCGCTCTGTCTGCCCTGCTGGCCTGGCCTGTGAGCCGCTATCTGTGGGGATAGGGCGGGGGGCGTTCTTGTTTTCCGGCCCCGCGCATACAGTGAAGAAAAAACAGGGGAGGGGCTTTTGATGAAAAAATGGCTTGGGGGCGCAATGCTCCTGCTGATGCTGCTGGCGCTGTGGCCGGGAAGGGCCTGGGGCGTGGAGCTGCCGGTGCAGGCGGAGGCGGCGCTGCTGATGGAGAAGGAAACGGGGCAGGTGCTGTACGCCAAAAATGAGCACCAGGCTATGGAGCCAGCCAGCGTCACCAAGGTCATGACCCTGCTGCTGGTGATGGAGGCCATCGACAGCGGGACCCTGTCCTATGACGATGCCGTCACCGTCAGCGCCTATGCCGCCTCCATGGGAGGCAGCCAGATCTTCCTGTCCGAGGGGGAGAGCATCACGGTGGAGGACCTGCTGAAGGGGGTGTGCGTGTCCAGCGGCAACGACGCCGCCGTGGCCCTGGCGGAAAAGACGGCGGGGGTCACGGAGCTGTTTGTGGAGCGGATGAACAACCGGGCCCGGGAGCTGGGGATGCAGGACACCCATTTCGTCAACTGCACCGGCCTTCCGGCGGAGGGGCACGTTACCAGCGCCTGGGACATCGCCGTGATGTCCCGGGAGCTGATCGTGAATCACCCGGACATCCGGCGGTTTACCACCATCTGGATGGACACCCTGCGGGACGGACAGTTTCAGCTGTCCAACACCAACAAGCTCATCCGGTTTTACGAGGGGGCCACGGGGCTGAAAACCGGCTCCACGGACTCCGCCAGATACTGCATCTCCGCCACGGCGGAGCGGGAGGGCATGGAGCTGATCGCCGTGGTGCTGAAATCCCCCTCGGGGCAGCAGCGGTTCGAGGACGCCAAGGCCCTGCTGAACTACGGGTTCTCCACCTACGGCCTGGTGCATGCGTCTCCGGAGGAGCCGCTGCCGCCGGTGCCGGTGCAGCTGGGGGCCCAGGGAACGGTGCAGCCCCGGGTGGACCCGGCGGAGGGCCTGCTGCTGGCGGAAAAATCCCGGCTTCAGGGGCTGGAACAGACCGTGACCCTGCCGGAGTCTGCGGAGGCCCCGGTGCGGCAGGGAGACGTGCTGGGTACGCTGACGGTGACCCAGAACGGGGAGACGGTGCTGGAGGTTCCCATCCGGGCGGCGGAGACCGTGGAAAAGCTGACCTTCGGGCAGATGCTGCTGCGCCTGGCCCGGACCATGTGCTTCTGCGGGTGATAAGATTTTCACCGTTTCGACGGGTATCCCCTTGTATTTTCCGGGGAAAAGCGGTAAGATACGAGATGATGGATAAATCCGATACACATAGGAGGTAATCTCTATGATCCAGGTGGACCTGACCCACATGCGGCATTTTATCGCGCTGCCCTATGAGGCGGCGCTGGCGCCCCGGCTGCGCATTGCCCACAATCATTTGCAGAAGAGCGACGGCCCCGGCGGCGAGTTCACCGGCTGGGTGCAGCTGCCCCGGCAGTATGACCGGGAGGAGTTCGCCCGCATCCAGGCGGCGGCCCGGCGCATCCAGAGCGATTCCCAGGCCCTGGTGGTCATCGGCATCGGCGGGTCCTATCTGGGGGCCCGGGGCGTTATCGAGTGCCTGTGCTCCCCCAACTATAATCTGAAGCGGAAGAACACGCCCAACATCTATTTCGTGGGCAACGGCCTGTCCGACCGGCAGCTGCGGGAGACGATGGAGCTGCTGGAGGGGGTGGACTTCTCCGTGAACGTCATCTCCAAGTCCGGCACCACCACGGAGCCTGCCGTGGCCTTCCGGTTCTTCCGGGAGCTGCTGGAGAAGAAATACGGCCCGGAGGGGGCGGCAAAGCGCATTTACGCCACCACCGACCGGCACAAGGGCGCGCTGAAAGCCCTGGCCGTCCAGGCCGGGTATGAGAGCTTTGTGGTGCCCGATGACATCGGCGGACGATACAGCGTGCTCACCGCCGTGGGCCTGCTGCCCATCGCCGTGGCCGGAGTGGATATTCAGGCGCTGATGCAGGGCGCGGCCCGGATGCAGGAGGTCTGCACCGCCGGGGATATGGAGCAGAATCCCGCCTGGCAGTATGCCGGAGCCCGGTATCAGCTCTATCGCGCCGGAAAGAAGATCGAGGTTCTGGCGGCCTATGAGCCTGCCTTCCGGTTTATGTCCGAGTGGTGGAAGCAGCTGTACGGCGAGTCCGAGGGCAAGGAGAGCAAGGGGCTTTTCCCCGCCAGCGTGGAATTTACCGCCGACCTGCACTCCATGGGGCAGTATATCCAGCAGGGCGAGCGGCACCTGTTTGAAACGGTGGTGCGCTTTGACCCGGAGGCAGGGGAGAGCGCGGTGCCCTTCGATGCCGCCGACGGCGACGGGCTGAACTTCCTGGCCGGAAAAACCATGGACTTTATCCGCACCCAGGCCATGGACGGCACCCTGCTGGCCCATGAGGAGGGCGGCGTGCCCAACATCATCCTGCGCTGCGGGGCACTGGACGCAGACACCCTGGGGCAGCTGATCTACTTCTTTGAATACGCCTGCGGCCTGTCCGGCTATCTGCTGGACGTGAACCCCTTCGATCAGCCCGGCGTGGAGGCCTACAAGAAGAATATGTTCGCCCTGCTGGGAAAGCCCGGCTATGAGGACATGGGCAAGGCCCTGCGGGAAAAGCTGGGCCGGTAAAAAACCGTATATTTTCCCATTGCCATTTCCGTCGAGTTATGGTATGGTATACATATATGCAAAAGGAGTGATCTCTTATGGTTAGATTGATTATGGGCGACAACGGCGCAGGCAAGACCAAGCAGCTCATCGAGCTGGTTCATGCCTCCGTGGCCGAGGAGGGCGGCTGTGTCGTCTGCATCGAGCCCGGCGCTGATATGACGTACGATATCAAGTCCAGCGTGCGTCTGGTCAATGCTGGTGAATACCACCTGGATTCTTTTGAGTGCCTGCGGGGCTTCATCAGCGGTCTGTATGCGGGCAATTACGATATTTCCCACGTCTATGTGGACAACCTCTGCAAGATCGTACATAGCGAGGACTTCACCGCCGTAGAAAAGTTCCTGTGCTGGCTGGACAAGTTCAGCGACGCCAACACCGTGAAGTTCACCGTGACCCTTACCGCCGACGCTTCCGTGGCTACTGATGGCATGCGCAAGTATCTGTAAGCCAAAAGAGCCTGTAACACCTGAAAAATCCCTTGACCGGCACGGTCAAGGGATTTTAGCTTGTCAAAAAAGGGCGTTGCCCTTTTTTGACAAAAGAGTTTTCGCTCCGACCCGCGCGTTTTCACGCATAAAATGCGCGAAAACACACTCTCTCCGCGCAAAGTATTTTTCGCGACGTACACGCCGCCGCGAAAAATGGATTGAACCTTATTCGCGGCCTGCGGGCCGCGAACTCTGCGAGGCTTTTTTCACAGTCTGAAATCCCTTGACCGGCACGGTCAAGGGATTTTTTGCGCGTGTGGGTATCTGCATGTCAGTCCTCGATGACGCCGCCGCCCAGCACCTGATCCCCGTCGTACAGCACCACGGCCTGGCCGGCGGTGACGGCCCGCTGGGGCCGGTCAAAGACCACCTCTATCCGCTGCCCCTCCAGGGGGGTGACCGTGGCCTCCGCCTCCGTCTGGCTGTACCGGGTTTTGGCGGTAACCCGGATGGGGCACGCCGGGGCCTGCCCGGCAATCCAGTTTACCCGGCAGGCAGTGAGGCGGCCGGTGAACAGATCCTCGTTGTCGCCCAGAAGGATGGTGTTGTCGGCGGCGTTTTTCCGCACCACATACACATGCTTCCCGGCGGACACCCCCAGGCCCTTGCGCTGGCCGGTGGTGTAGCAGGGAAGGCCCTTGTGGCGGCCCAGCACATGACCGTCCTGGTCCACAAAGTCCCCGGGCTCCATAGCCACATGGCCATACTCCCGCAGAAACTCCGCATAATCCCCGTCGGGGACGAAGCAGATATCCTGGCTGTCCGCCTTGTCGGCGTTCAGCAGCCCCGCCTGACGGGCACTGTCGCGGATGGCGGGCTTGTCGTAGCTCCCCACCGGCAGCAGCAGATGGGCCAGCTGGTGCTGGGTCAGCTGATAGAGCACATAGCTCTGGTCCTTGCGCCGGTCCCGGCCCCGCAGCAGGCGGTACAGTCCGGTGTCCGGGTCCCGGTCCACCCGGGCATAGTGCCCGGTGGCGATATAGTCATACCCCAGCACCAGAGCCCGGTCCAGCAGGGCCCCGAACTTCAGGCAGCGGTTGCAGTCGATGCAGGGATTCGGCGTGTGCCCGGCGCAGTATTCCGCCACAAAGCGGTCCATGACCTCCCGGGCGAAGCGTTCCGTTTCGTTGAACACATAGAATTTCATGCCCAGCCGGTAGGCCACGGACCGCGCATCGTCCGCATCGTCGGCAGAGCAGCAGGTCCCCGCCTTCTCCCCGTTATACAGCCGCAGCATGGCTCCGTCGCAGTCGTACCCCTGCTGCCGCAGCAGCAGCGCCGCGGCGCTGCTGTCCACGCCGCCGGACATGGCCACCAATACGCGTTTTCCTTCCACGCCAGACCTCCTGTGCATAAATCCGGTAAAACCGGGAAAAATTACTCAATATAGTTTTTGGTGAACGCCTGATACGGCAGGGCGTCCGCCAGCTCCACCAGCGTGGGGTTGAAGCCGCCGGCATAGTGGAACGGCGGCTGGCGCATCAGGGTCACGCCGCTGCGGCGGTCCGGCAGGCGCACCGTCACCGCGGTGCCCTCCCCCTGCCGGGAGGAGACCATCAGGCTGCCGCCGTGGCCCTGGGCAATGCGGCGGCACAGGGGCAGGCCCAGGCCCAGCCCGTGGACCGGTAGGTCCATGCTGCTGTGCTGCCAGCGGTCAAACAGCCGCTCCAGCTTGTCCGCCGGAATGCCGGGGCCGCTGTCCTTCACCGACAGCAGCACGCAGCCCTGGCCGGAGCGCAGGCACACGTCCACGGTCCCGCCCCGGGGAGTGAATTTCATGGCGTTGGACACCAGGTTCCAGAACAGCCGGGCCAGATACTCCCGGTTGACAGCCACGGTGTGGGCCCGTTCCGGGCAGGTAAAGGTCAGCCGCAGCTCCATCAGCTGGGCCAGGGCCTCCCCCTGGCGGCACAGGCCGTCCAGAAAGCACACCAGCTCCACATTTTCCGTATCCAGAGGCTTTTCCTCTGCCAGCATAGGCGCGTCGGACAGATTGTTCACCACCCGCAGGATGCGGTAATAGCTCTGGCACAGAATGGCGGCACTGCGGTCGGTGTCGGTGCTGGCGTCCCGCGCCTGCTCCGGGGCAAAGCGTCCTAAAGCTGCGTGGATGTTGGCCAGAGAGCCCCGCAGCTGCGTGGCGATGCCCGGCAGGATCTCCCGGAGCATTTGCTTTTCCGCTTCGCTGTACTCCATATGATACAGCCTCCTTCTCCTGTATACGATTCCGGGAAGGCATAGGACTTATCCCCGGAATGATCTGGCTGTCATGCGAATTTATACCATACTATATCAAACGCAAAGGAAAAACACAAGAAATTTGTCGCAACCTGCTAAAAGATAAAAAAATTTGCAAGCGGGTATTGCATTTTCCAGAATTCTCGCATATAATACTAAACGTACCATATGTTTGATATATTCCATCACAGAGAGGAAGCTGTATTTATGAGCATCAAAGTCGGTATCAATGGTTTTGGTCGTATTGGCCGCATGGTCCTGCGGTGCAGCCTGCACCACCCCGAGATCGAGATCGTGGGCATCAACGACTTGTGTCCCGCTGATTACCTTGCCTATATGCTGAAGTATGACACCATGCACGGTAAGATCGACGCCCAGGTGTCCTCCAGCGAGAACGCCATCATTGTGGATGGCCGCTCCATCCCCGTGTTCGCCGAGCGCGACCCCGCCAACCTGCCCTGGAAGGAGATCGGCGCGGAGTACGTCATCGAGTCCACCGGCCTGTTCCTGACCAAGGACAAGGCCAAGGGCCACATCGAGGCCGGCGCCAAGCACGTGGTCATGTCCGCCCCCTCCAAGGACGACACCCCCATGTTTGTTATGGGCGTGAACCAGGACACCTACACCTCCGACATGACCTTCGTTTCCAACGCCAGCTGCACCACCAACTGCCTGGCCCCCATTGCCAAGGTGCTGCATGATCACTTCGGCATTGCCGACGGCCTGATGACCACCGTTCACTCCACCACCGCCACCCAGAAAACCGTGGACGGCGTGTCCGTGAAGGATTGGCGAGGCGGCCGCGCTGCCTCCGGCAACATCATCCCCAGCTCCACCGGCGCCGCCAAGGCCGTGGGCAAGGTGATTCCCAGCCTGAACGGCAAGCTCACCGGTATGTCCATGCGTGTGCCCACCCTGGATGTGTCCGTGGTGGACCTGACCGTGAATCTGGAAAAGCCCGCCTCCTATGACGAGATCTGCGCCGCCATGAAGGAGGCTGCCCAGGGCGAGCTGAAGGGTATTCTGGATTACACCGACGAGCCTGTGGTGTCCTCCGATTTCCTGGGCAACACCCATACCTCTATCTTTGATGCCAAGGCCGGTATCGCCCTGACCGACACCTTCGTAAAGGTGGTCTCCTGGTACGACAACGAGATCGGCTATTCCGATAAGATCCTGTGCCTCATTGAGCACATGTACTCCGTGGATCACAAGTAAATCCGCTTTCCATCCTTTTATTGTTTTCCTTCTTTTTGTTCCGGAAAGAACGCCGTCCGCTTGGGCGGCGTTTTTTCCGTCTATTTGCCGGAGAGAGGGGGACAATTTTTGTAAATACCGCCCTATTTTCCGGTTCGTTCTTGCAATTCCCTGCATTGGACGCTATAATAAACTTGTTATACTGTCCGCCTCGGAAACGATTGCGGCAGACAGAAAATGAGAGAAAGTAGGTGGCGGCATGGAGCAATCTCCCCAGTATGTGATCGAAATGCTTCACATCACCAAGGAGTTTCCCGGCATTAAGGCCAACGACGACATCACCCTGCAGCTGCGCAAGGGTGAGATCCACGCCCTGCTGGGCGAAAACGGCGCCGGCAAATCTACGCTGATGTCCGTCCTGTTCGGCCTGTACCAGCCGGAGGAGGGCGAGATCCGGAAAAACGGCAAGCCGGTGAAGATCAACGACCCCAACGACGCAACGGCACTGGGCATCGGCATGGTGCACCAGCACTTCAAGCTCATCGATGTGTTCACCGTCCTGGACAACATCATCCTGGGCGCGGAGGACACCAAAATGGGCTTCCTGCAAAAGAAGGCAGCCCGGCAGAAGGTGCAGGACCTGTCCCAGCGGTACGGCCTGCGGGTGGACCTGGACGCCAGGATCGAGGACATCACCGTGGGCATGCAGCAGCGCGTGGAGATCCTGAAGATGCTGTACCGCGACAACGAGATCCTCATCTTCGACGAGCCCACCGCCGTGCTGACCCCCCAGGAGATCGACGAGCTGATGGACATCATGCGCAGCCTTACCAAGGAGGGCAAGTCCATCCTGTTCATCTCCCACAAGCTCAACGAGATCATGGCCGTGGCGGACCGGGTCACCGTTCTGCGCAAGGGGCGCTATGTGGGCACGGTGAACACCTGCGACACCAACAAGCAGGAGCTGTCCAACATGATGGTGGGCCGCCCGGTGCAGCTGCAGGTGGTGAAGGAGCCCGCCCAGCCCAAGGACCCCGTGCTGCGGGTGCGCCACATGTGCGTGGCCTCCCATCAGCACAAGCGGGACGCCGTCCACGACGTGAGCCTGGAGGTCCGGGCCGGTGAGATCGTCTGCATCGCCGGCATCGACGGCAACGGTCAGACGGAGTTCGTCCAGGGCCTGACGGGTCTGGACAAAATCACCGGCGGCACTGTGGAGCTGTGCGGCAAGAACATTACCCACGCCTCCATCCGCCACCGGGGCGAAAACATGAGCCATATCCCCGAGGACCGGCATAAGCACGGCCTGATCCTGGACTTTACCCTGGAGCAGAACATGGTGCTCCAGCGGTATCTGGAGCCCCAGTTCCAGACGGCAGGCTTCATCAAGAACGCCGCCGTCCGGGAATATGCCCAGCGGCTTATTGACCAATACGATGTCCGCAGCGGCCAGGGCCCCGTGACCATCGTGCGCAGCATGTCCGGCGGCAACCAGCAGAAGGCCATCATCGCCCGCGAGGTGGACCGGGATAAGTCCCTGATCGTGGCGGTGCAGCCCACCCGCGGCCTGGACGTGGGCGCCATCGAGTATATCCACAGCCAGCTGGTGGCCGAGCGGGACCGCGGCAAGGCGGTGCTGCTGGTGTCTCTGGAGCTGGACGAGGTCATGAGCCTGTCCGACCGCATCCTGGTGATGTACGAGGGCCAGCTTGTGGGCCAGCTGAATCCGAAAACCACCACCGTGGCCGAGCTGGGCCTGTACATGTCCGGCGCCAAGCGGGATGATATGGGAGGTGACCAGGCATGAAAAAGAACGCACTGGCAGCGCTTTACGAAAAAGACGGCACCAAAAAGGTGCTCTCATCCCTGATCTCCATTCTGGCGGGTCTGCTGGTGGGCGGCATCGCCGTGCTCATCGTGGGCCTGTGCAATGAGAAGATCTCTCTGACCGGCGCGTGGGACGGTATCCGCATCATCTTTGCCGGTATTTTCAGCACCGGCCGGGACGCCGCCGGTACCCTGACCTGGGGCTTCAACGCCGTGAACCTGGGCAACATGCTGTTCCGGGCCACGCCCCTGATCATGACGGGACTTTCCGTGGCCGTGGCCTTCAAGACCGGCCTGTTCAACATCGGCGCCCCCGGTCAGTATCTGATCTCCACCATGGTCACCCTGATGGTGGCCCTGGCCATCCCCTCCGAGTCCGTGCCCGTGGGCGTCATCTGGGTGCTGGCCTTCCTGGCCGGGTGCCTGTCCGGCGCTCTGTGGGGCGCGATCCCCGGCCTGGTAAAGGCCCTGCTGAACATCAACGAGGTGCTGGCGTGCATCATGACCAACTGGATCGCCGCCAACCTGGTGACCTGGATGTTCGACATCAGCAGCTTCAAGAACCTCACCGAGAGCACCAAGTCCGGCTACATCTATAAGACCACCTTCAACGGCGTGGCCACGCCCAAGCTGGGCCTGGACATGCTGTTCCCCGGCTCCCAGGTCAACGGCGGCATCCTGGTGGCCATTGTCATCGCCATCGCCATGTACATCCTGATGAACAAGACCACCCTGGGCTATGAGCTGAAGGCCTGCGGCGCCAACCGCCACGCCGCCCGCTATGCCGGTATCCGGGACAAGCGCAACATCGTGCTGTCCATGGCCATCGCCGGTGCGCTGGCCGGCGCCGGCGCTGCGCTGTACTGGCTGTCCGGCAACACGGAGTTCTATTGGTCCACCTATCAGTCCCTGCCTGCCGTGGGCTTCAACGGCATCCCTGTGGCCCTGCTGGCACTGAACAACCCCATCGCCGTGGTGTTTACCGGCATCTTCATGGCCATGCTGAACATCGTGGGCCAGCAGCTGACCAACCTGACGGCTTATAACGAATACATCACCGACGTGATCATCTCCGTCATCGTGTATCTGTCCGCCTTCTCCCTGGCCATCCGCATGATGCTGTCCCGGAAGAAAAAGCCCCACGCCCATGTGGAGGAGACTGCCGCCCCGGCGGCGGACGCCGCACCGGCGGAGGAACCGGCGGAGGAACCCACGGAACCGGCAGAGCCGATAGCGGCTCAGACGGAGGAAGGAGGCGACCAGGCATGACGTTCCTGATCCAACAGACGCTTATTTATGCGGTGCCCCTGATGATCGTGGCCCTGGCCGGCGTGTTCGCCGAGCGCAGCGGTATCATCAACCTGGCCCTGGAAGGTATCATGATCTTCGGCGCCTTCATCGGCGTGCTGTTCGTGCGGCTGATGCAGGGCTCCGAGGCGGTGCTGGCCGCCAAGCAGACCGGCGACTGGGTGGCCCTTCAGGGGCTGGAGCTGCTGACCATGCTGGTGGCGGCGGCCATGGGCGCGGTGTTCTCCCTGCTGCTGAGCTTTGCGTCTATTAACCTCCGGGCGGACCAGACCATCGGCGGCACGGCGCTGAACCTGATGGCCCCCGCTCTGGTGCTGTTCCTGATCCGCATCATTGCCAACCAGAATACCCTGCAAATGGCCACCGGCGACTCTGCCAGCTGGTTCATGCTGAAAAAGTCCACCTTCGGCGTGGACAAGAGCGTGGACTGGGGCTTCTTTGGGGAAACCTTCCTGAACAAGATCTATCTGGCCACCTACATCTGCATCCTGCTGTTCATCATCCTGTCCGTCATCCTGTACAAGACCAAGTTCGGCCTGCGTCTGCGGGCCTGCGGCGAGAATCCCCAGGCGGCGGACTCTCTGGGCATCAACGTCTACAGGATGCGCTATGCCGGCGTCACCATTTCCGGCGCTCTGGCGGGCATGGGCGGCTTTGTGTACGCCATGACCACGGCCAACTGCTCCTCCAACGGTGACGTGGCGGGCTTCGGCTTCCTGGCTCTGGCCGTTATGATCTTCGGCAACTGGAAGCCTCTGAACATCGCGGGTGCGTCCCTGCTGTTCGGCCTGTTCAAGTGCATCGCCGCGGCATATGCCAGCATCGACATCAACGGCGACGGCGTGTTCCTGCTGGCCGACATCGGCATCAGCGCACACCTGTACCGGATGCTGCCGTACCTGATCACCCTGCTGGTGCTGGCCTTCACCTCCAAGAAGTCCCGGGCCCCCAAGGCCGAGGGCATCCCCTACGACAAGGGTCAGCGATAAAATTGCTCTGTGCTTACACAAACCGGCCCCGGCGCAAAAGCGCCGGGGCCGGTTTGCGCACTCAAAGCTCCACCAGCTTTGTGGCGATCCTGTCACAGAACATGCGGTCGTGCTCCACGAACAGAAGGGTGGGGCGGAAGGCCGTCAGCAGCTCCTCGATCTGGATGCGGGAGAGAACGTCCACATAGTTCAGGGGCTCGTCCCAGATATACAGGTGGGCGGACTGGCACATGCTCCGGGCCAGCAGAACCTTTTTCTTCTGCCCGGCGGAATAGTCGGACATGTCCTTCTCAAACTGCACCCGCTCAAAGCCCAGCTTGCGCAGAATGGTTTTGAACAGGGTCTCGTCAATGCCGCAGCGGGCGGCGTAGTCCCGCAGGCTGCCCCGCAGGCCGGATGCGTCCTGGGGCACATAGGAGATGACCAGTCCGCTGGCCAGCTCCAGGGTCCCGGTGTGGGGGATGTCCTGGCCGCACAGCAGCTTCAGAATACTGGACTTGCCGGAGCCATTGGGGCCGCAGAGAGCGATGCGCTCCCCCTGCTCCACCTGGAAGCAGACGCCGGAGCACACCGGCGCGCTGCCATAGCAGATGGTCAGGTCCCGCAGCAGCGCCAGCTGCCTTGCGTGGTGGGTCAGGGGATGCAGCTTCAGGGGCTGGTTGGCCTCCAGGTTTTTCAGCAGGGCGGATTTTTCCTCAATGGCGTTCTGCTGCCGCCGCTCCAGATTCTTGCGGCGCTGCTTGTTCTCGTACCAGGAGGAGAAATTGCCCCGCTGGAGCTCGATGCCGCTGGGGTTGATGGAGAGGATGTGGTCCACGCAGCCGTCCAGAAACGCGCGGTCGTGGGACACCAGCAGAAAGCCCCGTTTGCTCCTGAGATAGCGGCTGACCAGCTCCCGGCCTGCCCGGTCCAGATGGTTGGTGGGCTCGTCGATCAGCAGGAAGCGGTTGTCCCGGGAAAAGAGCATGGCCAGCAGAATTCTGGACCGCTCCCCGCCGGAGAGCGTGGAAAACGGGCGGTACAGCGCCTCCTCCGGGACCTCCAGCGGCGCAAGCTCCCGCAGAAAGCACCACTGGGGCACCTCCGGGCAGATGGCCGGCAGCAGCTCCAGGGGGCACTCCTCCGGGTCCGGCACCGTGTAGGGGAAATAGTCGAAGCCCACGCTGGCGCGGATGGTTCCCCGGTGGGGGTACATTCCCTGCAAAAGCCGGAGCAGGGTGGTTTTTCCCCGGCCGTTGCGGCCGGTGAGACCCAGCCGCCAGTCGGTGTCGATCTGGAAGCTGACGTTTTCAAAAATGTTGTCGCAGCTGCCCTCGTAGCAGAAGGTCAGGTTGGATACTTGAATCAAGGACATGGTTATGCCTCCTATAGCAAAAATGGCTGCGGGAAACGATTCCCGCAGCCAAATGCACATACTGTGCCCGCAAAAGGGCAGGGCAGCACCATGCATAGAGCTGAGAGATGAACCGATTTCCCGCGAAAAGGCACAACGAACCAGGCGGTCAACGCCGCCCGAAGCATATTGCGCCAGATGTTCAGCAGGAGATCATGCTCATCTTTTCAGCTCCCTTCTTTTTTCTCTATCATATCATGCTGCCGGGAGGAATGCAATGGCCCGGACCCGGAATTTCGCATTTTTCGCCTGTCTGCCATTGCACATTTCCGCTGCATGGGGTATAATAGGGCATCAAAAACTCCAGACAGAAAAGGGGAGACCATATGCAGGCAATCATATTGGCAGCGGGCATGGGCAAACGCCTGAAGGAGCTGACCCAGGACAGGACCAAGTGCATGGTACAGGTCAACGGCGTGGCCCTGATCGACCGGATGCTCCATCAGATCGAGCGCCGCCATCTGTCCCGCATCGTTATCGTGGTGGGCTATGAGGGCGAGAAGCTCATGGAGTACATCGACACCCTGGGCATCCGGACGCCTATTGTCTATGTCCATAACCCCATTTACGACAAGACCAACAACATCTATTCGCTGGCCCTGGCCAAGGACTACCTCTGCCAGGACGATACCCTGCTGTTTGAGTCGGATCTGATTTTTGAGGACTCCGTCATCGACCAGCTGCTGGACGACCCCCGGGAGACGCTGGCTCTGGTGGACAAGTACAAGAGCTGGATGGACGGCACCTGCGTGAAGCTGGGGGCAGATGACAGCATCGAGTCCTTCGTCCCGGGGAAGAACTTCAAGTTCCAGGAGGCCGGCGAGTACTATAAGACCGTCAATATCTATAAGTTCGGCCGCCACTTTTCCCAGACCCACTATGTCCCCTTCCTGGAGGCGTACTCCAAGGCCCTGGGCAACAACGAGTACTATGAGCAGGTCCTGCGGGTCATCACCATGCTGGATGACCCCGAGATCCGGGCCAAGCGCCTGAACGGCCAGCTCTGGTACGAGATCGACGACATCCAGGATCTGGATATCGCCTCGTCCATGTTTGCCGAGGACCCGGACTTCAAGGTCAGTTTGATGCAGGGACGCTACGGCGGCTACTGGCGTTATCCCCAGCTGCTGGACTTCTGCTATCTGGTGAATCCCTACTTCCCGCCCCAGCGGCTGATCGACGAGCTGCAGGCCAACTTTACCCCGCTGCTGACCCAGTATCCTTCCGGCATGCGGGTGAATGCCCTGCTGGCAGGCAAGAATTTTGCCGTTCACCAGGACAATATCGTGGTGGGTAACGGCGCGGCGGAGCTGATCAAGGCCCTGATGGCCCGGCTGGAGGGCGTCACCGGCTTCATCCGTCCCACATTTGAGGAGTATCCCAACCGCTGTCAGGACCGGCCCAACGTCTGCTTTGCCCCGGCGGGGCCGGACTTCCGGTATACCGCCGACGATCTGATGGCCTTCTTTGGCGGCCAGGCCATTGACAACCTGGTGCTCATCAACCCGGATAACCCCTCCGGCAACTATATCCCTGCCGGGGATGTCCGCCGCCTGATCCGGTGGGCGGAGGAAAAGGGGATCCGCCTGATCGTGGACGAGTCCTTTGCCGACTTTGCCGACGAGGCGGACAACACCTTCATCCGCCAGGAGCTGCTGGATGCCCACAAGCGGCTGTATGTGGTCAAGAGCATCTCCAAGTCCTATGGCGTGCCCGGCCTGCGGCTGGGTGTTCTGGCCTCCGGCGACACGGAGCTTATTGATGCGCTGAAAAAGGACGTGGCCATTTGGAACATCAACTCCTTTGCCGAGTTCTATATGCAGATCGAGGAGAAGTATAAAAAGGACTATGCCCAGTCCCTGGACCGCATCCGGGCCGAGCGGGCCCGCTTCCGGGCGGAGCTGGAGCGCCTGCCCAACCTGCGGGTGATCCCGTCTCAGGCCAACTATCTGATGGTGGAGCTGCTGGGCGGCCTGTCCTCCCGGGCCGTTACCCGGGAGCTGCTGATCGGCAGCCGCATCCTGGTGAAGGATCTGTCCGCTAAGCTGGGCGGGCGGCAGTACCTGCGCCTGGCCGTCCGCAATACGGAGGACAATGACAAGCTGCTGGCGGCCCTGCGCCCCCTGTGCGGCCAATAAAAAAATCCCTCCTGACCCTTCCCGGTCAGGAGGGATTTTTCAGAAATCAACAGTGCCGTCCAGCACCCGCAGATCGTAGGGCTCAAAGGTGACGTGGCGGTATTTCTCCACGTCCATCTTCACGCCGGTCCAGTCGGAGTGGATCTCGCCGTTCTGCTTGATGAGAATATCATACAGAATGTCATAGGTCACGCCGTCGTCGCCCTTTTCCACGATGGTGGAATAGGGCAGGGTCTTGTGGTACGTCATGTGCAGGCCCTTGTACTCAAAGTGGAAGCCGTTGCGCATACGGCAGCCGTCCAGCCCCCGATAGGTGAACAGGCGTTTCAGGTCCTGCAGAATGGGGTCGTGATCCTGGTCATACAGGTTCTCCGGCGTGGTTTCGGTATAGTCATACCGGAACTGGATGGGGATGCCATAGGGCAGGAAACGCTCCACATACTGGGGCAGCTTGTCCGCCGGGTATTTCTTGTACAGCACGCAGTTGATGCGGGTGGGGCAGGCGATCCGCCCCAGCACCTGGTCGGGACTCTCCTCCACGTATTTTACCAGGTGGCGGGAGATGTTCATGCAGGTGATCTTGTCCCGGTTGCGCCGGGTGAAGTCCAGCATTTCCTCGGCGGTGTAGAACCCGGTCTGCACCGGGAAGGTGGTGTTGATATACACCTTGTGGGTGGTGGGGATAGCGTCCAGCATTTTTTGCAGGGACTCCAGATTGGCCAGAGGCTCGCCGCCGGTGAACACGAAATCGCACCGGGGGGTGATGGCGTCCATGGTGCGGATGCTCTCCAGAATGGCGTCCAGGCTGAAGCCGGTGCAGTCGGCGTATTCCTTTTTGTTGATGCAGAAGGGGCAGTGGTTGTTGCAGTCGTAGGGCACGAAAACCGTGACGGTTGCGCCGCCCTCGCGGGTCTTATAGGGGTTGTTGCTCATATGTTGATCCAGTCCTCCCAGAAAATCTTCCCGAATATTTTATACCGTCTTCGGCAGAAAAGCAAGGAATTTCTGATAAAATGCCTGTTTATTTTAAGACGAACTGCCAAAATTTTACGGCAATGGCAATTGACAGCCGCCTGGGATTGGTATACAGTATCGCAGGGCCCTTTTTATGGGAAATGCGGCGGCCCGGACATTCCAGGAGGTGTGTTTTGTTGAAGGAATTGCTTACCCTGTTTCTGACCTTTGCCAAGGTGGGGGTCATGACCTTCGGCGGCGGCTATGCCATGCTGCCGATTTTGCAGCGGGAGGTGGTGGAAAACAAGGGATGGACCACCGATGAGGAGCTGACCGATTATTTCGCCATCGGCCAGTGTACCCCCGGCGTCATTGCCGTGAACACCGCCACGTTTATCGGCCAGAAGCGCTGCGGTACTCTGGGCGGCATCGTGGCCACCCTGGGCGTGGTGTTTCCGTCCCTGGTGATCATTGCGGCCCTGGCCGGCGTCATCACCACGTTTTCCCATCTGGCATGGGTGCAGCACGCCTTTGCCGGGATCCGGGTGTGCGTGTGCGTGCTGATTTTCAACGCCGTGCTGAAGCTGTGGAAGGGCGCGGTGAAGGACGTGTGGGGCCTGGTGATCTTCCTGGTGATCCTGGCGCTGTCGGTGTTCACCAAGCTCTCGCCCATTATCTATGTGTTGGCGGCAGCCGTGGCGGGACTTCTCATTAAGAATCTGGGGGCGAAGCGGTCATGATCTATTTGCAGCTGTTTTATGAGTTTTTCAAAACCGGACTGTTTGCCGTAGGCGGCGGTCTGGCCACCCTGCCGTTTCTGTATGACATGGCGGACCGCACCGGATGGTTTACCCGCACCCAGCTGGCAGATATGCTGGCGGTGTCCGAGTCTACCCCCGGCCCCATCGGCGTGAACATGGCTACCTATGTGGGATTTGTCATCCGGGGCATTCCCGGGGCCATCGTATCCACTCTGGGCCTGGTGACACCGTCGGTGATCGTGATCCTCGTGATCGCGGCATTCCTGAAGGCCTTCCGGCACAACCGGTATGTGGAGGCGGCATTTTACGGGCTGCGCCCGGCGTCCACGGCCATGGTGGCCGCAGCGGGCCTGTCCGTGGTGGCCATCACCCTGCTGAACACCGGAGCCACGGGCCTGGCGATTGTAAACTGGAAGGCATTGGCTCTGGCGGCGGTGATCCTGGCGCTGACCCGCTGGGTGAAGCCCACCAAGGGCCTGCACCCCATTGTGTTCATCCTGGCCTCTGCCGTGGTGGGGATTGTGTTCGGCTTCTGAATACGGATAGTGATATTTCTGAATATTATTACGAATGGGATTCGGCTTTCCTGACAAGAGCATGGAACCAAAAAGAAGAAACTCATTTGAATTGTCCGTGTTTGCAGAGAAAGGGGCAAAAGTAAAGAAAAACTCCCGATTTTGTAAAGAATCGGGAGTTTTTCTGGTGCCCCGTCGGGGATTCGAACCCCGGACACCCTGCTTAAAAGGCAGGTGCTCTACCGACTGAGCTAACGGAGCGTGGCACATATACAAAAAAGGATGGGGGCATCCGAAAAGGCGTGGCAGGGATGGCTGGACTCGAACCAGCGGATGAGGGAGTCAAAGTCCCTTGCCTTACCACTTGGCTACACCCCTGTGTGGAGAAAAGGAATCAGGGATTGGGATCGCTCCCAATCCCTGATATTCAGTGGGGTGGGTAAAGGGACTCGAACCCTCGACACCCGGAACCACAATCCGGTGCTCTAACCAACTGAGCTACACCCACCATATGAAAACCGCAAGGGACGCTGCCGATATGCTCCAGTAAAGAAGTGGCGCGCCAGAAGGGACTCGAACCCCTGGCCTACTGCTTAGAAGGCAGTTGCTCTATCCAACTGAGCTACTGGCGCATGAGTAAGTGGAGCGGGTGACGGGAATCGAACCCGCATCCCCAGCTTGGAAGGCTGGTGCCCTGGCCATTGTGCTACACCCGCATGCGCCCTCCGCGAAATCGTCAGCTTTGTCATGATACCATATGTATCCGGGCTCTGTCAAGAGAAAAATAAATTTTTCCCCGCGAAATCCGAAAATGGGCGCGCGGTGCGGGGCCGCGCGCCCTGAGCGGCTTATCTTCCGGTTTCCGGCAGGGGAAACAGGGTCCAGGGCCAGGCGGCCGGGGGCTGGTGGGTGAACACCATGCTCCGTCCCGTTTCCGGGTGGGTAAAGCCCAGCCGCCAGGACCACAGGGCCAGCGTCTCGCCGTCCCCGGCGCCGCCGTATTTCCGGTCCCCCACCAGAGGGAAGCCCCGGCTGGCAAACTGCACCCGGATCTGGTGGGTGCGGCCAGTATGCAGGGTGATCCGCACCAATGACAAGCCGTCCCGGGAGGCCAGTCGCTGAAAATCCAGCTCCGCCGGGCGGACGTCCGGCCCCGGCTCCTGTGCCACCACCGTGCGCCGCCGCACCGGGTCGCGGCCCAGCAGGTCCCGCCATGTCCCGCTGTGTCCCGGGTCACCCCGGACCACGGCCAGGTATGTTTTCCGGAACTGATGGTCCCGGACCTGGCCGGACAGAATGGAGGCCGCGGCGGCGGACCGGGCGAACACCATGACCCCGCCGGTGGCAGCATCCAGCCGGTGAACGGTGCGGATGCAGGGGGTGCCCAGCTGGCGGCGCAGCAGCTCCGGCATACCGCCGGGCTCGTCGGTGCTGAGGATACCAGGGGGCTTCACCGCCACGGCGATGCGCTTGTCGGCGTACAGCAGTTCCATATCACTCACCGGTCTGGACGGCCTCGCCCACGGTGCCGGGCAGGGCGTCCAGACTCTCGCTGTACTCCACCCGTCCGATGGAGCAGCCCTCGCCGATGCGGACCCGGCGTCCCCGGACCACGTCGGCCTGGGTGTATTCCAGGTCCACGTCATCGCCCTCGATATCGCCTGCCTGGGCGCAGGAGCAGCTGCTGCGGAACAAGCCCAGCAGGGACTTCTGCTGGGGCTGATAAATGCGGATGCTGCCGCCGCCGATGCTGCCGATCCGGATGCCGCGGTTGGCGGCGATCTCCACGGTTTCCGCGTTCAGCAGGCCCGGGATGCCGGCCATGCCGGAAATGCGGACGGCTTCCGCCTCCACGCCGCCGGAGACGTTCATGGCGCTGGAGCAGCGCAGCTCCTGGCAGCGGATGTCCGCCGTCTCCAGGCTGCCGGATACGTCTACCTCGCCGCCCTCCAGGCTGCCGCTTACCTTCATGGCGCCGGAGCTGTGGATCCGGCCCCGGGACAGGATGCTGCCCTCGCATTTCACCGCGCCGGAGCAGCTGAGGCTCTCGCAGGTGATGCTGCCGGTGACCTTGCTGCTGCCGCTGCTGCGAACCTCACCGGCGCAGTCCACGTCTCCCTGGACCCGGGCGCTGCCGGAGCAGCTGAGGCTCTGACACCGCAGATCTCCCTGGACCGTGCCGCTGCCGCTGATGGACACCCGGTCGTATTCGCCGCCGGGCATGGTGCTGCTGCCGGAAATTCTCATATCCATCTTCTCGTTCATAATGTGACCTCCTTCAATAATTCCAATACGTCCTCCTGGCGCTGGCCCTCCGCCACCACGGCGCGGCGGACCTCCTCCAGAGGAAATTCCCTGCGGCCATAGGCCGTTTCAATAATGAGCTTTCGCCGGGCCATAACGGTCTGACGCTTCTCCGCCAGACTGGCCGCCAGCTCGTCCAGGGTCTTGTGCTCCTTGTTGTCCAGAATCAGCCGGACCCGCTGGCAGATCTGGTCCCGGCGGAAGAAGGTTTCCTGTCCCGTGGACGTGGACCGCCGCAGGAACCACGCCTCCGGAATCAGCCCCATCCGCTTCCACCGGTACAGGGCCCCGTAGGAGATGCCGAACGTCTCCAGCAGCTCCTTTTTTGAGATCAACTCCTGATCCATATCGTTCCTCCCGTCGCTTTTGGATACGTAACAGCGTTCCGTAACACTGTTATGATGATAGCATAACAGTGTTACACTGTCAAGGGGGCGGATAAAAATTTATGGCTCCCATCATTGTGCACAATTCCCAGAGCTTTCCCCATAGGAAAATATAGCTTCGCAGGGGGTTGTTTTGCGGAAAAAGCGGTGTTATACTGTCCCATTGTGTACAGGATTTTTTGAGATCAGAGGTGTGTTCCATGGAAGAAAATCGCAAAAGGGGCGCGCTGTCCGTCAACATGACGGAGGGGTCCCTGTGGAAAAATATGCTGCTGTTCAGCCTGCCGCTGATGGTGACCCAGGTGCTGGAGGTGCTGTTCAACCTCAGCGACGTGGCCATCGCCGGTAAATTTGCCGACTATCGCGCCCTGGGCGCGGTGGGGTCCACCACGCTGCTGGTGTCGCTGTTTACGGGGCTGCTGATCGGCATGGGCAGCGGCGTCAATGTGGCGGTGGCCCGGGGCCTGGGCATGGGCGACCGGGAGCGGGTGGAAAAGACGGTCCACACGTCCTTCGTGCTGTGCACCGCCTTCGGCATCATTGTGTGCCTGATCTGCATACTGCTGGCAGGTCCTATGCTGACCATGCTGCATACCAAGGACGAGCTGATTGACGGAGCCACTCTGTATCTGAAAATATATGCCCTGAGCATGCCGGCCATGGCCATCTACAACTGCGGCAACGGCATTATGAGCGCCATGGGCGACACCCGGCGGCCGCTGCTGTATCTGTCCGTCGCCGGTGTGCTGAATGTGATTCTGAACCTGTTCTTCGTCATCCGGTGCCACATGGCCGCCGAGGGCGTGGCCGTGGCCAGCGTGATCGCCCAGTGCCTGTCGGCTCTGCTGATCGTGCTGCACCTGCTGGGGCGGAAGGACGCCTGCCGTCTGTGCCTGTCCAGGCTGCGGGTGCATCCGCAGGAGGCCAGGCGGGTGCTGACCATCGGCATCCCCACGGGTCTGCAAAACGCGATCTTCGCCATTGCCAACCTGTTTGTCCAGGTGGGCGTCAACTCCTTCGATGCGGTAACGGTGTCCGGCGCTGCGGCCGCCGCCAACGCCGATACCCTGCTGTTCAACATGATGGCGGCGTTCTACACCGGCTGCGCCAGCTTCGTCAGCCGGAACTGGGGCGCGGGCAAGACCCAGCGCATTACCAAGAGCTATCTGGTGAGCATGTGCTATGCCGCCGGTGTGGGGGCCATATGCGGCGTTTTGCTGCTGCTGTTCGGCCGCAGCTTCCTGTCTCTGTTTGCCAACGAGACCGGGGTCATCGACGCGGGCATGGAGCGGCTGCGGATCATGAGCTTTTCCTATGTGGTGTCGCCCCTGATGGACGCCAGCATCGCCGCCTCCCGGGGCATCGGCAAGAGCGTGGTGCCCACGGTTATCGTGGTCATGGGCTCCTGTGTGTTCCGGGTCATCTGGGTGTACACCATCTTCGCCTGGTTCGGCACCATCACGTCCCTGTATCTGCTGTATATCTTCTCCTGGGCCATTACCGGCATAGCGGAGCTGCTGTATTTCCGCCGCAGCTACAAAAAGGTCATTCTGGCGCAGCAGAACTGGTAGGCATAATTTCTTCCCTCCGCGCATGTAATGCATGGAGAGGGGGAAATGCGATGAAGCCTGCTGTTTTCCTGTACGGCGTGCCGGGCCAATACGGCAATTATGCGGCGGCGCTGGAGGCTGCCGGAGCCAGGGTGGTGCTGTGCCGGGACCTGTACCGCAGCCTGGACTGCGACGGACTGCTGCTGCCCGGCGGCGGGGACATCCGGGGTCCGCTGCCGGGAACGGAGACGTTCCTGGTGGATTCCTTTGTCCGGTCCCGGCGGCCCATCCTGGGCATTTGCCGGGGAATGCAGGCGCTGAACGTCTATTGGGGCGGCACCCTGCGGGATATTTCCGGCCACCAGCTGCCCCGGGGCGATATGGTGCACCCCACCCGGGCGGAGGGGATCATGGCGCGGCTGCTGGGGGAGCATCCTGCCGTTACCAGCTGCCACCATCAGGCGGCGGACCGCCTGGCAGAGCCCCTGCGGCCGGTGCAATGGGCGGAGGACGGCGTGACAGAGGCAGTGGTGCATCAGGAGCTGCCGGTGCTGGGGGTCCAGTGGCACCCGGAGCGGCAGAGCTATGCCCTGCGCCGGGAGGACGCTCCGGACGCCCGGGAGATCTTCCGCTATTTTGTGACACAGATGAAGGAGACGCCATGAGCAAGCCCATACGGGAACTGAATCTGGAGCTGGGACGGCCCGACGCGGCGGAGGCTCTGCGCCGCCTGGCGGCGGAGGTGGAGGCGGCCCGTCATCTGGGAACCCCGGCCATGAAGCTGATCCACGGATACGGCTCCTCCGGCAGGGGTGGGCGGCTGCGCCCCGCCTGCCGCACCTGGCTGCGGCAGCAGGAGCTGTGCTTTTTGCCCGGGGAGGAATTCACTATATTCAATGAGGAGGCACGGCGGTGGCTGGCCGTGTGTCCCCGCCTGCGGCAGGACCGGGACCTGGACGCGGAAAACCGGGGCGTTGCCTTTGTGCTGCTGAAAAAATAGAATATCCTCCGGCATATCCTGCGGCGGACGCCTTTGCGTCCGCCGGTTTTTCTTGCCCGGAGCCGCCGGATGTGCTACACTGAGGAGGAACTGTACGCACGGAGGACCTTTTATGAAACGCATTGCCAGTATCCAGGACATCTCCTGCCTGGGGCGCTGCTCCCTGACGGTGGCGCTGCCGGTGATTTCCGCCATGGCGGTGGAATGTGCCATTGTGCCCACGGCGGTGCTCAGCACCCACACCATGTTCCCCGGCTTCATCAGCCGGGACCTGTCGGACCAGCTGCTGCCCATCGCCCGCCACTGGAAAATCCAGAACGTGACCCTGGACGCCATCTGCACCGGCTATCTGGCCTCCCCTCTGCAAACGGAGGAGGTCTGCCGGTTTTTCGACCTGCTGGCGGGGCCGGATACCCTGCTGTTCGTGGACCCGGCCATGGCCGACGGCGGCCGGCTGTATGCCGGCTTCGGGCCGGATTTTCCCGGGTATATGCGCCGGGTGGTGGCCCGGGCCCATGTGGCGGTGCCCAACGTGACGGAGGCCTGCCTGCTGACGGGCACCCCCTACCGGGAGACGGAGGACCTGTCCTGGTGGCGGGACCTGCTGCGCCGGGTGGCGGACCTGGGACCCCGGTATCCGGTGCTCACCGGCGTGCCCTTCGGGCCGGACCGGCTGGGCGTTCTGGCTCTGGACCCGGATACCGGCGGCTTCTTCGACTATCATACCCCCCGGGTCCACGACCATTTCCACGGCACCGGCGACATCTTCTCCGCTGCCTGCGCCGGGGCCATGGTCCGGGGCAAAAGCCTGCCGGAGGCTCTGCGCCTGGCGGCGGATTTCACCTTGGCCTGTATTCAGGTCACCTGCCGGGACCCCAATGCCCCCTGGTACGGTGTGGAGTTTGAGAAGGCGCTGCACCTGCTGCCGGGGCTGCTGGAGGGTTGATTTTGCCCCGGCCGGGGAACTTTTCCGGAAATTTTGCTGAAAATCCCTAAAAATATAGTTGTCAGAACCGGCAAAATATTATATAATCCATATGTTGAGCGAATGCGCGGCGGAAAAACCGCGCTTGTACAGAAAACGAAGGGAGAACAACCACTATGACTGCCAACGACATCCGCAACATCGCCCTGCTGGGCCACGGCGGCTCCGGCAAGACTTCTCTGGCCGAGCAGATGCTTTTTATGACCAAGGGTACCGACCGCCTGGGCCGCACCGCCGACGGCAACACCACCTGCGACTACGACGCCGAGGAGATCAAGCGCCAGATTTCCATTTCCCTGGCCTTTGCTCCCGTGAATTATAAGGGCGTGAAGATCAACGTCATGGACGCCCCCGGCAACTTCGACTTTTCCGGCGAGGCTCTGTCCGCCATCCGTGCCGCCGAGTGCGCCGTGCTGGTGGGCGCCGCCAAGGACGGCCTGTCCGTGGGTATGGAGCGCTCCTGGAAGATGCTGGGCAAGAAGCCCCGCATGATCTTCATCAACCGCACCGATGAGGACAACAGCGACTACCAGTCCTGCCTGGACGCCCTGAAGGGCAAGTTCGGCCAGGCCATCGCGCCCATCGTGGCTCCCGTGATCGACGGCAACAAGAAGGTCACCGCCATTGTGGACCTGCTGCACAACACCGCCTATGAGGTCAAGGGCGGCAAGGCCGCTGCCTGCGCCATCCCCGCCGACATGGCCGACGAGGTGGAGGCCCTGCGTGCCGAGCTGATGGAGGCCGCCGCCGGCGCCGACGAGGAGCTGATGGAGAAGTTCTTCGACACCATGGAGCTGTCCGCCGAGGATATGGCCAAGGGCCTGAAGCTGGGCGTCCGCGACGGCAGCGTCTGCCCTGTGCTGTGCGGCTCCGCCATCACCGGCCTGGGCGTGGAGATGCTGATGCAGACCATCCTGGACCTGGTGCCCGTGGCCACCGATATGCCCGCCGAGGCCGCTCAGGATGACAACGGCAACGACATCCAGGTGGCCTTTGATCCCAACGGCGCCGCCGCCGCCATCGTATTCAAGACCATTTCCGATCAGTACGGCAAGTATTCCATGATCAAGGTCATCCGCGGCAAGGTCACCGGCGACGTGGCCCTGTATAACCCCACCACCGGCAACACCGAGAAGCTGGGCCGCCTGTATGTCATGAAGGGCAAGAAGGGCGAGGAGACCAAGGAGATCTGCTGCGGCGACATCGGCGCCATCGGCAAGATGGACCGGGTCAAGACCGGCGATACCCTGTGCGATCCCAAGAACATCGTGAAGCTCCACGGCATGGACTATGCCCAGCCCTGCTACAGCCGCGCCATCTCTCCCAAGACCAAGCAGGAGATCGAGAAGCTGGGCACCGGCCTGAACAAGCTCAACGAGGAGGATCCCACCTTCCATGTGGTCAACAACGCCGAGACCCACCAGACCGTGATCTCCGGTGCCGGCGATATCCAGATCGACGTGCTGTGCGCCAAGCTGAAGAGCCGCTTCGGCGTGGACGCGGAGCTGTCCGCTCCCCGGGTAGCCTATCGCGAGAAGATCCGCTCCACCGTCCGCAAGCAGGGCCGGTATAAGAAGCAGACCGGCGGCAGCGGCCAGTTCGGCGACGTCCATATCATCTTCGAGCCCCAGAACGAGCAGGAGGATATGATCTTCGAGGAGAACGTGTTCGGCGGCTCCGTGCCCAAGAATTACTTCCCCGCCGTGGAAAAGGGCCTGCGCGAGAGCTGCCAGCACGGTGTGCTGGCCGGCTATCCCGTGGTGTTCCTGAAGGCCACCCTGGTGGACGGCTCCTATCACCCGGTGGACTCCTCCGAAATCGCCTTCAAGCTGGCTGCCAACCTGGCCTTCAAGGCCGCTCTGCCCGAGGCCAAGCCCGTGCTGATGGAGCCCATCGGCGAGCTGAAGGTCACCATTCCCGACAGCTATCTGGGCGACGTGATGGGCGACCTGAACAAGCGCCGGGGCCGCGTCATGGGTATGAATCCCACCGGCGACGGCGAGCAGGTGCTGGAGGCCGAGGTCCCCATGGCCGAGATGATGAGCTATGCCATCGACCTGCGCTCCATGACCCAGTCCCGCGGCACCTTCACCTTCAACTTCGTCCGCTACGAGGATTGCCCCGCTGCGGCCCAGGAGAAGGCCATTGCCGAGGCCAAGGCTCTGGCCGAAGCCGAATAAACTGACATCCAAAGCCAAGACCTCCGGCTTCGCCGGAGGTCTTGTGGGCTTGCCCGCATATGCCTTCTGGCAGGCATTGAGGATAAAAACTATGAACTATCGCATCATTTTCCATACGACGGGCAAGGTCCTGCTGGCGGAGGCGGGACTGCTGGCCCTGCCGCTGCTGGTATCGGTGCTGTATCACGAGCGCTGCGCCTGGGCGGTGCTGGCCTCCATGGCCGCGGCGGCGGTGATCGGCGGACTGCTTACGCTGCTGGCCCGGCCCCGCCGCCATACGTTCTTCAATCGGGAGGGCTACATCATTGTGGCCCTGGCGTGGGTGCTGCTGTCGGCGGGGGGGGCGCTGCCCTTCTGGTTCAGCCGGGAGATTCCCTCCTATGCCGACGCGTTTTTCGAGACGGTCAGCGGCTTCACCACTACGGGTGCGTCTATTCTGACGGACGTGGAAGCCATGAGCCACGGGCTGCTGTTCTGGCGCAGCTTTACCCATTGGGTGGGCGGCATGGGCGTGCTGGTGTTTATCACCATGATCTCCGGCAGCTCCGACCGGTCCATGAACATCCTCAAGGCGGAAATGCCCGGTCCCGTGGTGGGTAAGCTGACCCCCCGCACCCGGGACACCGCCCGGGTGCTGTACCTGCTGTATTTTCTTATCACGACGGTGCTGGTGGGGATGCTGCTGCTGGGCGGCATGCCCCTGTTCGACAGTCTGGTCCACGCCTTCGGCACCGTGGGCACCGGCGGCTTCGGCATCAAGGCCGACTCCATCGCCTCCTACTCCCCGTATATCCAGGGGGTCATCACCGTTTTCATGATCCTCTGCGGCATCAACTTCAACCTGTATTATCTGCTGCTGCTGCGCCAGTGGCGGTCGGTTCTGCGCAGCGACGAGCTGTGGACCTATCTGGGGCTGGTGGTCATGGCCACCGGCGTTATCACCCTGGACCTGCGGGGAGTGTACGGCGGCCTGGGCACCTGCCTGCGGCAGGCGGCGTTTCAGGTGGGCTCCGTCATCACCACCACCGGCTATGCCACGGCGGACTTCAACGTCTGGCCGGGGCTGTCCCGGGCAATTTTATTTGCGCTGATGTTTATCGGCGGCTGCGCCGGGTCCACTGCCGGCGGCCTGAAGGTGTCCCGGGCCATGATCCTGCTGCGGACCATCCGCCGGGAGATCAATCGCCTGGTCCACCCCCGGCGGGTCACTGCCGTCCGCTGCGACGGCAAGGCCCTGGGCAGCGAGGTCCAGCGGGGCGTCAGCATCTACTTTGCCCTGTACTGCCTGTGTATTCTGGTGGCATTCCTGTGCCTCAGCGGCGAGCCCTTCACCCTGGAAACGAATCTGTCGGCGGTGGTGTCCTGCTTCAACAATGTGGGCCCCGGCCTGGGGGCGGTGGGTCCCGCCGGAAGCTATGCGGACTATTCCGTCCTGTCAAAGCTGCTGCTGTCCATGGCCATGCTCATGGGCCGGTTGGAGATCTATCCCATGCTGGTGGCGCTGTCCCCCTCCGTCTGGCGCAAGGATTAAGAAGAAAAGCTCTGTGTGATTTCGTCACACAGAGTTTTTTGCGCTTGCGTCCATGGCCCCGCGCCTTTCCTGCCTGGCCTTGACGGCAGGCGGACGGCCTGATATACTGAGCATATCAGAATGGAAGGAAGGTTGGCTATGTGGCATGAGATAAGGGACAATCAGGATGCTAAAGCGCTTATGGCTGCCGTGGGTGGATTCCACGACAGCTGCGTCAAGGAGATACACTATATCAGCGGCGCGTGTGTGCTCGGCGACCTGGGTATGTGGCCGCTGAACAGCCGACGCAGTCTGCGGGTACTGATCCAGCGGCAGTTTGAGGAGAACTCCGTGGTGGAGCTGGAATTTCTGGGGCTGAAATATCTGCATCTGCGGCCCGTAACGGAGGATTATACCTGCGAGCTTCTGGACGCCACCCTGGTGTGGAAGAACGGCGATATCTACTGGTGCGACTGCGGTGTGCCGGAGGAGAAGCTGACGGATTATGACGGAACCCTGATCTGCGCCGCCGGTCTGCGCTGGCGCCCGATTGATCACGGCCTGGGGCAGGAGGATTTCTATACGGCCAGAGAACCGGAGAACGCGTAAAGCAGGTGGATGAATCATATGCTCCCCCTGTGAGAGACGGCGGCACCCTGCGGCCTCTCATAGGGGGAGCATTGTCATTTTTATTTCAGATATTTCTTCAGATACTGCCCTGTGTAGGACTGGGGGCACGCTGCCACGGTTTCCGGGGTGCCGGCGCACACCAGCGTACCGCCGCCGGAGCCGCCCTCGGGCCCCAGGTCGATGATCCAGTCGGCGGATTTGATCACGTCCAGGTTGTGCTCGATGACCAGCACCGTGTTCCCGGCGTCTACCAGCCGCTGCAAAACCTCCAGCAGCTTCTTCACGTCGTCGGAGTGCAGGCCGGTGGTGGGCTCATCCAGGATATAGAAGGTGCGGCCCGTGGCCCGGCGGGACAGCTCCGTGGCCAGCTTCACCCGCTGGGCCTCGCCGCCGGACAGCGTGGTGGAGGACTGGCCCAGCTTCACATAGCCCAGGCCCACATCGCACAGGGTCCGCAGCTTTTCGGCGATCTTGGGCACCGGGGCGAAAAATTCCAGCGCCTCCTCCGCCGTCATGTCCAGCACGTCGGAGATGCTCCTGCCCTTGTATTTCACCTCCAGGGTTTCCCGGTTGTAGCGCTTGCCGTGGCACACCTCGCAGGGGACATATACGTCGGACAGGAAGTGCATCTCGATCTTCAGCATGCCGTCGCCGCAGCAGGCCTCGCAGCGGCCGCCCTTGGTGTTGAAGGAGAATCGTCCCGGGCCGTAGCCCCGGGCCTTGGCCTCCTGGGTGGCGGCGAACAGATTGCGGATCTCGTTGAACAGGCCCGTATAGGTGGCGGGATTGGAGCGGGGGGTGCGGCCGATGGGGCTCTGGTCGATGCCCACCACCTTGTCCAGAAACTCCTCGCCCTCTATGGCGTCGTGCCGGCCGGGCCGGGCCTTCATGCGGTTCAGGTCTGCCCCCAGGCGCTTGAAGATGATCTCGTTGACCAGAGAGGATTTCCCGGAGCCGGACACGCCGGTGACGCAGGTAAAGGTCCCCAGGGGGACAGATACGTCGATATGCCGCAGATTGTTTTCCGCCGCACCCCGGACGGTGAGAAATTCCCCGCTGCCGGGACGGCGCTTTTCCGGCACGGGAATGGACCTTTTGCCGCTTAAATACTGGCCCGTCAGGCTGTTGGGATTGGCCATGACCTCCTCCGGCGTGCCGGCGGCCATGACCTGTCCGCCATGGGCCCCGGCCCCGGGACCGATGTCAATGAGGTAGTCGGCAGCGCGCATGGTGTCCTCGTCATGCTCCACCACGATCAGGGTGTTGCCCAGGTCCCGCAGCCGCTTCAGGGTGGCCAGCAGCTTGTCGTTGTCCCGCTGGTGCAGGCCGATGGACGGCTCGTCCAGGATATACAGCACCCCCATGAGGCTGCTGCCGATCTGGGTGGCCAGGCGGATGCGCTGGCTTTCGCCGCCGGACAGGGTGCCGCTGGACCGGGACAGGGTCAGGTAGCTCAGGCCCACGGATTGCAGGAAGCCCAGCCGGGCGCGGATCTCCTTGAGAATCTGGGCCGCGATGAGCTGCTGCGTCTCCGTCAGGGTCAGAGCGTTGAAAAATTCCAGCTCCCGGTCCACCGGCAGCTCCGTGGCCTCCATAATGGACAGGCCGCCCACCGTCACCGCCAGCGCCTCCGGCCGCAGACGGCGGCCCTTACACGCCGGGCAGGGGCACTGGGTCATGAACTCCTCGAGCTCCCGCTTGCTGGCGTCGGACTGAGTCTCCTGATACCGGCGCTCCAGGTTGTTGGCGATGCCCTCGAAGGGCTGGTACAGGGTGCCCCGGCCCCGGGGCTGGTCATAGTGCAGCTCCAGCTTTTCGCCCCGGGTGCCGTAGAAAATCACGTCCCGAACCTCCGGGGACAGCTGGCGCACCGGGGTTTGCAGGGAGAAGCGGTATTTTTTCGCCAGGGCCTCAAAATACATCCGGCTGATGCCGTCGGAGCGGATGGAGTTCCACCCTGGGGCCACGATGGCCCCGTCCAGGATGGACAGGCTGTCATCGGGGAGGATGATGGCCGGGTCCGCCTTCAGCTGCATCCCCAGGCCCGTGCAGGTGGGGCAGGCACCGAAGGGATTGTTGAAGGAGAACATCCGGGGCGTCAGCTCCTCGATGCTGATGCCGCAGTCATCGCAGGCGTAATTCTGGGAGAAGGTCAGGTCCTGCCCCTCCCGCACCAGGTTCACCAGCACGATGCCGCCGGACAGATGCGACGCCGTCTCCACGGAGTCCGTCAGCCGCTGGGCCCCGTCGGGCCGGACGATGAGCCGGTCCACCACGATCTCGATGCTGTGCTTTTTGTTCTTGTCCAGGGGGATGTCCTCGGACAGGTCATAGAGGTTTCCGTCGGCCCGGACCCGGACATAGCCGGAGCGCCGGGCGTCCTCGAACACCTTGGCGTGCTCGCCCTTGCGGCCCCGGACCACCGGGGCCAGCACCTGGATGCGGGTGCCCTCCGGCAGGGTCATGATCTGGTCGATGATCTGGTCGATGGTCTGCTGCCGGATTTCCTTGCCGCATTTGGGGCAGTGGGGCGTGCCCGCCCGGGCCCACAGCAGCCGCAGATAGTCGTAGATCTCCGTCACCGTGCCCACGGTGGAGCGGGGGTTTTTGCTGGTGGTCTTCTGGTCGATGGAGATGGCGGGGGACAGGCCGTCGATATAGTCCACGTCGGGCTTGTCCATCTGACCCAGGAACATCCGGGCATAGCTGGACAGACTCTCCACATACCGGCGCTGGCCCTCGGCATAGATGGTGTCGAAGGCCAGGGAGGATTTCCCGGACCCGGACAGCCCCGTCAGCACCACCAGCTTGTCCCGGGGAATGGTGACGTCGATGTTCTTCAGGTTGTTCTCCCGGGCGCCCTTGATGAAAATATGATCTTGCATGGTCGTTCGTCCTCAGTCCACAATAATATCCGCCGTTTTGGCCCCCAGCAGGGCCAGCAGAGCCTGGGGGTCACACTGGACCTGGTGGCCGATCCTCCCCGCCGACACCATAATGGCGGGAAGGTCTGCCGCCGTGGCATGGAACACCGTGGGGAACTGCTTTTTCATGCCCACAGGGCTGCATCCGCCGTGGACGTAGCCCGTCAGCGGCAGCAGCTCCTTCTGAGGCAGCATGGCCACGGACTTTTCCCCCACGGCCCTTGCGGCCTTTTTCAGGTCCAGATTCTCCGCCGCCGGGATGTCGAACACATAGTAGCCCCCACTGGCTCCCCGGGTCACCAGAGTCTTAAAGACGCAGGCCGGGTCCTGGCCCAGAGCCTGGGCCACGGACACCCCGTCAATGGGGCCGTTGGGGTCATAGGTGTGGGGGGTATAGGGGATCTTTTTCTGCTCCAGCGTCCGCATGACGTTGGTTTTTTCTTCCTTATTCTTGGCCATGATGTGCCTCCTTATATTCCAATGCTCCGGGCCAGCCACCACAGAAGCAGCAGGTGTGCCGGATAAAATGCATACCAGATTCCTTGCAGGACGGGGCTATGGGGCCCCTGCCGGCCCCGGTACAGCCAGATCAGCGGCAGGACCGCCGAGCCGCGCGCCGGGCCCCCGCCCCCCAGCAGCTGCACGGGCAGCTCCCTGCCCCACACGGTCATGGACGCGCTGGGCAGCAGCCGGCCGTTGACGATCACCATGGCCGCCAGCTCCCCGATCCGGCCGCCGCTGCGGCCCCGGCACAGGGCGAAGGCCAGCACCAGCAGTACGCCGGGGCCGAAATAGTCCGCCTGCATCCATTCGCCCAGCAGATAGCCCGCCCCTGCGGCCGGCAGCGCCGCCAGGGGCAGGGGAAGGCGCAGCCGCTCCTGCAGGGCATCCGCGGCCCACAGTGCCGCCGCGGCGATGAAGAACGTCCACAGGACATTCTGATACCCGGCGTCCACCGGCGTTCCGCTGAAGGCCAGGTCAAAGGGCACCTCCGACACCACGGCGCAGATCAGCAGCCGCAGGGTGTATTTTTCCCGGTCGTGGGTCCTGTACCACCCTTCGGCGATCTGGAAGGCGAAAATCGGGAAGGCCAGCCGCCCCACATACCGCATCCACATGGCCGTGGGAAACAGGAGATAGCCCATGTGGTCCACCAGCATGGCGGCCATGGCCAGGAGCTTCAGGTCCAGGGCGCTGAGGTCAAGCCGGCTTTTTCCCATGGCCTCTCCTCATACTCGCCTGGGGCGGCCGGACACGGCGGCGGCCGCCCGGGCCTGCTGGGCCCGGACGTATTCCTCCACGTCGAAGGGCTCCGCCTGGGCGTCTGCCCGCAGATACAGGGGGTGGTGGGGGTGCCCCGCCTTGGACCGCCTGCCGCAGGTGACCCACCGGGCGCCGTATTCCCGGCCCAGGGCGATCATGTCCTCCAGGCAGGGCCACAGATAGTCCCGTTTTTCGATGATGGTGCCCCAGGCGGCCCACACCACCGGCCGGGGATTCAGGGACAGGGCATAGGCAAAGGCCCGCATGTTCTCCCGGTGCAGCTCCGGGTTGCAGGTCCTCTCCATGTCGTCCGGCGACGTGGCCCGCTGGGCATAGACGTTGAACATGACGAATGAGTCAAAGCCGTTGGCCTTGGCCACCCGCTCCACGCTTTTCAGAGTGGGGTCCAGGTCCCCGGGCCGGGCGGTGGAAGGGTTGATGCCGATGCAGATCAGGGGCTTCTGCCCCCGGGTGCCCAGGATATACCGGTACTCCGTGTATTGGTTGGGCACGAACAGCCATTGGGACACGTCATAATCCGGGCTGGGGCGCAGGGCGCGCTCCAGCTGGGTGTCGAAGCGGATATCTCCCAGGCGGCGGATATCCACGGTGGGAACATGGGGCATGGCGCTTCCTCATTTCTCCCCCCGCAGGGCGATGATCTGATCGCGCAGCAGGGCGGCGTATTCAAACTCCAGCATCTTGCTGGCTTCCTTCATTTCCTTCTCCAGACGGCGGATGGTGGCCTCCCGCTCAGCGTCGGTGAGCTTGCGGCGGCCGGCCTGCTGCTCCTGCTGGGCGTCCTTGGAGATCTCCAGCACCTTGCGCACGTCCTTGCGGATGGTCTGGGGAACGATGCCGTGGGCCTTGTTATAGGCGTCCTGCTTCTCCCGGCGGCGCTCTGTCTCGTCCATGGCTGCCCGCATGGAGGGCGTGATGGTGTCGGCGTACAGGATCACCAGGCCCTGGGCGTTCCGGGCGGCCCGGCCGATGGTCTGGATGAGGCTGGTCTCGCTGCGGAGGAAGCCCTCCTTGTCGGCGTCCAGAATGGCCACCAGGCTCACCTCCGGCAGGTCCAGGCCCTCCCGCAGCAGGTTGATGCCCACCAGCACGTCGAATTCGCCCAGCCGCAGATCCCGGATGATCTCCATCCGTTCAATGGCGGCCACATCCGAGTGCATATACCGCACCCGCAGGCCCAGACCCTTCATGTGGTCCGTCAGGTCCTCCGCCATGCGCTTGGTCAGGGTGGTCACCAGCGTCCGCTCGTTTCTCTCGATCCGCAGGCGGATCTCGTCCACCAGGTCGTCGATCTGGCCTTCCACCGGCCGCACCTCCACCCGGGGGTCCAGCAGACCCGTGGGCCGGATCACCTGCTCGGCCACCTGGTCGGCGTGCTCCCGCTCATAATCTCCCGGCGTGGCGGAGACAAACACCGCCTGATGATACCGCTCCTCAAACTCCGGGAATTTCAGGGGCCGGTTGTCGAAGGCACAGGGCAGACGGAAGCCGTACTCCACCAGGCTCTCCTTCCGGGCCCGGTCCCCGTTGTACATGGCTCGCACCTGGGGCAGGGTCACATGGCTCTCGTCCACGAACAGCAGGAAATCCTCCGGGAAATAGTCCAGCAGGGTGGTGGGGGGCGAGCCCGGCGCCCGGCCGGAGATGACCCGGGAATAGTTCTCGATACCGGTGCAGTAGCCCAGCTCCCGCATCATCTCCAGGTCATACCGGGTGCGCTGGTCAATGCGCTGGGCCTCAATGAGCTTGCCGTGGTCCTCAAACCACTTTTTCCGCTCCGCCAGCTCCCATTCGATCTCCGCCGCCGCCCGCTCCATCTTGTCCTTGGTGGTGACATAGTGGCTGGCGGGGTAGATGGCCACATGCTGGAGCACTCGCTGGGCCTGACCGGTGATGGGGTTGATCTCGGAAATGCGGTCGACCTCGTCGCCGAAGAACTCCACCCGGATGGCATATCCGTTGGCGTACACCGGATAGATCTCCACCGTGTCCCCCCGGACCCGGAACATGTTCCGGTCGAAGGCGATGTCGTTGCGTTCATACCGGATCTCCACCAGCTTGCGCAGCAGCTGGTCCCGGGGATATTCCTTTCCCTGACGCAGGGAGATCACCATGTTGGCGTAGTCGATGGGGTCCCCCAATCCATAGATGCACGACACCGATGACACCACGATCACGTCCCGCCGCTCAAACAGGGCGGCGGTGGCGCTGTGGCGCAGGCGCTCGATCTCGTCGTTGATGGCGGCGTCCTTCTCGATGAAGGTATCCGTGTGGGGGATGTACGCCTCCGGCTGGTAATAGTCGTAGTACGACACGAAGTATTCCACGGCGTTTTCCGGGAAGAAGGCCCGGAACTCCTCACACAGCTGGGCTGCCAGGGTTTTGTTGTGGGCCAGCACCAGGGTGGGCCGCTGGACCCGCTCGATGACCTTGGCCATGGTATAGGTCTTGCCGCTGCCGGTAACGCCCAGCAGCACCTGATCCCGCAGGCCGTTTTCAATGCCGCTGGCCAGTGTGTCGATGGCCTGGGGCTGATCCCCGCTGGGGGTATAATCCGATACCACCTTGAACTGTCCCATAAGCGCCTCCTGTTCCGTGCAGTCGTGTAGTATTCTATTGTATCACCTTTATTTTTATCTGTAAACCTATTTTTTCAAACAAATGTTCTGGAGCAAAAAAAGAAAAAGCGCTCTCCCCCCAAAGGGGAGAGCGCTTTTTCTTTTACCCGTTGAGAATCTGCATAAACTCCTGGCCGGTGATGGTTTCCTTTTCGTGAAGGAACTTGGCCAGCTCATCCAGCTTCTGGCGGTCGTCCTGCAAAATTTTCACAGCCTTCTGGTGCTGCCGCTCCACCAGGTTCACCACCAGCTGATCGATCTTGGCCTGGGTTTCCGGCGAGCAGGCCAGGGACGCATCCCCGCCCAGATACTGGTTGGTAACGGTCTCCAGTGCCACCATGCCGAATTCGTCGCTCATGCCGTACCGGGTCAGCATGGCCCGGGCTAGCTTGGTGGCCTGTTCGATGTCGTTGGACGCGCCGGTGGTGACGGAGCCGAACACCACCTCCTCGGCGGCACGGCCGCCGG
>OGRA01000728.1_pt1 | contig 34341 bp, 32 predicted proteins | sample 1553351 | NCBI WGS metagenome assembly OGRA01 (sample SAMEA2580056, study PRJEB22360) | human gut metagenome | biome: human gut; feature: human-associated habitat; material: faeces | place: Denmark | collected 2008/2010
AAGCAAATATGTTGGTTGTTCGGGTTGTTCGCCATAAAAATCGATACCGGTGTCTCTTTCATACCGGTAGAAACGATAATAGAGAACAAGGGAAATGCGGTCGATTGGAGTAAGAAATTAGTACCGACAGGGTGGACGGCCAAAGAGACCTCGTACACGTTTGGGGACTTTGCACAGAAGAACTATTTACGTTACGAGGAGAACGAGAACGCCAAGAGTGCAGACGGCTATATGGTTGTACAAAATAAGACTCTCGACCATGAAAAAGACTTAGTGAAACTTCCTTATACTGCCGGGGGTGACAATGGGGACATGAGAGCCGTTCCGTATTTCAAATGGAGCGACGACGGTACGATCGTGGAGCTTGAAGATTGCGGAGACAGGATTATGCAGCTTGTAATCTCTTTTGACAGTCAAGGCAAGGAGGATGCCCTGTTGGACTTTTCAGACCTTAAATTTCAAAACCGGGTATCACGTTTCGGCCTATCTTATTATCAAGACCTCATCAAGTCGCCGTTTGTGATTAAGGACACATTCAGACTTACAGAGATAGATTTGAAAAACATCGATTACTCGATACCTGTGTATATAGAGCGATATGCGGCATTTTTTGCTATTATCTCTATAAGGTCGCAGGGCGATTATTCAGAATGTGAATTGTTGAAGTTGTTATCGTAAACGATTGGAAATAATTAGAATAATGTGTATCTTTATAAAAAAATAGGGGTATGGAAAGAGGAAAATACAATGAAGTTAAAGATGAGGTGATAAGTTATATTCGGGAAGGCGATACCGTAAAAATGGCCTGTAAGAAAGCCGGTATTATTCGAGATACGTTCTATCGTTGGCAAAGGGATAAGCCGGAATTTGACGAGGCTTTGAAGAAAGCCCGGAGAGAGTTTCGTGAAACTATCGTTCAAACGTTGGAGCAATCACTTTGGAAGCGTGCGGCCGGTTATGAGGTTGAGGAGGTTAAAAATGAGTATAGGACTTTAAAGGACGGGAGTAAAGTGCTTGTAAAGTCAAGCAAAATAACGAAGCACTTCCCACCAGATATTGGCGCACTTATATTTGCTTTGACAAACTTAGACCCTGAAAATTGGAAAAACAAACAGGATAATAGGCTTTCTGTCGATGATGGCATAAGCGAATTTAAAATATCTGTTGTACATAAAGAAGGTACACCACCGATAGCCAACAGTGAAGATGACATCGCCGATTAGTCGGTTTGTTGTGAAATTTGTATATTTGTATTTAATTGTAATCTCTTTTTGCTAAACCAAGAGCCCCCTTTTGTATGGTGGTGTAAGTGGAAACACGAGATCGGCGTTTTTCTCCTGCCATGTACGCCAAGCAATAGGGGGCTTTTTTTGAGAATGTAATGAAAGTACACGAATGTATGGAAATAAGCCGTCCTGTGTTGGAGGCGATGAGGCGTGCCGGGGTTAGGCTGGACGATGTTCGATACCTTGACATGTACAAACGTTTCCTATCGATGAAAAGGGATTGTTTGAAAGTAACGTATATCGCCGAGAAATTGAGCGAGGAATATAATATAAAGCCGAGGCAATTTTACTACATTGTAAAAAAAATGGAGTCCGTTATAGAGTGACTCGAATGTGATCTAATGGGGTGTGCTGAAAATTCAGCTAACCCTATATTTTTGCCGTTTCTGTCGCTTCTATGGCGTTTTTACCTCTTTTCCGATATAGCTATCAAATAAATATAGAAACGCTCTTATAACACAAATATTTGCGCTGTTTTTTAATACCCCTTTTTGGGGGATTTAAAAGGGCGTTTTTTTAATTCCGTAAAATCTACGGATTTAACATTAAAATTGTAACATGTTGATTATTAGTTTGAACCCAATTTTCCGCTTTAACAAATGGAATATTTTAATATAAAATGTTGCCGGAAAACGGAATATTTTTTACGCATTTGTTGTCGGCAAGCGGTAGAGTTTATAAATGCCCTGTCGGAAATCCGAAAAACCTATGAATCAAATGTTTAATTATATACCTCATCAAGATGTATTTTACATACCCCAAAAATGGTATATGTAAAAGCAACAATACCTCATCACAAGTTTGTAAAATGGCTTAAAATCAATGTAAAGGATATTTTGCGGACATATCAATGCAATCTAAAACATGTTATAAAACATATTTTGCCAGTCTAATAGAAATGCAATCGGGCTAAATAATACGCATGAAATTGCGTGTTTATAACGGTCGATCGATGAGGGGCAAATTATGGATATGGGCAAAGTGCGGAAAATCTTCCACAACTATACGAAAATAGGCTATATCGTGTAAAATAATGAGGAAAATTTTCCACACTATTTTACGCTCATTGATGAGGGATAAAAGAAGGGGGGTATGCTGAATTTTCGGCATACCCCCTAAATGCCTCTGTGGTATTATCCTATTCGGTCTTTTTTATGGCTGCAAGAGCCTCCGACAAGTACGATATATCCTTCAATGTAAATTCATACTGACTTAACAAATTAGATTCCCTACATTCAGCAATAAATTTAACTTCTCCCTTACCCTGTTGTAAGAAGGCTTTTAGTTTTTGTATATATTTTGTGCGTACAGAATTATATCCATACTCGTCGTTAAGAGTTTCAAATTCCAAAATTTCCCCGTCGCTTCTCTTTGCTTTGAATTGGAATGTGTCTAAATAGCCTTTTACGGGGTGGTTCCTGTTGTATTCATACAAAGGTATGTGAATATTCGATTCATCAATTATAAACTCAACACCTAACTCTGAGTTTGTGGTTGCTGAATTGCTGAATTTTCCGGTGCAACGGGTAAATACATATCCCTCTTTTGTTGGTTCTCCAAAGTCGTCAACGTAATATGTGACTTTCCAAATGCCATACTCGCCTTTGTCCTTGTTTATTTTGGGGAGTTCGTTTTTGGGTGAATCGGCTTGTTTTTGTCCCTGTTTGTTCGTTTGCGGGGTTGATGTGCAGCCTATAAGTGAAGCAAGCACCAACAAGAAGCATAATTTTTTCATGATACGATTTTTAAGTTGAAATGAATGCTCAAATGTAATAAAAATTTTATTTCTCTTTAATTCAAATCCAGACAATGCTATCCTACAATCGAGAGATACCGGCTTAAAGATTCTATTTCAGCTTGTATAACGACCTTTTGGAACTCTTCCGGATCGTTCTCCATATGAGAGGCTTCCAAAGCCTTGTAATAGCTTATTTTGTCCTCGTTCATGGCTTAATCTTTTGACTCGGTTACTTTTAATTTGGTTCCACATTTAGGGCAAACTATTGTATTACTTAACTCGTCCGCAAAAAAATCCCCGACGCTGCATCCTATTACATCGGCAATCCTTTGTAGCGTGTCGATAGTTGGATTATTGTTAATAGATTGAGATAACGTCCCTTTACTAATAGGGCGGGGCTTGATTTCATTTGCAACTCGTTCAAGTGTGTAGCCACGTTCTTTAATTACTCTTTTAATATCCATAATCAGTGTTTTATTATATCCAAACGCAAAGATATATCATAAAAATAAATATACTGCTATAATAGAACAAATTTAATGCTATTATATATTTTAACCAAACTATCTATATTGGTTAAAGTTCTGTTAAAACAGAACTTTTTTTTTGTTTGTTCGGTTTTAGTCTATACATTTGTCACATCAAACAAAAACAAACAAGGATATGAAAACTAAAATCGACAAATCGCAACTTTTCAAAATGGCATGGTCAATGTATAAACGCTCTATCTCGGTTCTCGGCCGAGAGTTCTGCCAGTCGTTCAGTGCTTGTTTGAGGAACGCATGGTTTAAGATGAAAGCGGAAGCCCGCAAAGCGGAAAAAGAGGCTCGCCGCTTGATGAAGAAGTCGGAGCCCGCACAAAAGCCCGAACCGGTTGTATTTGACGCAGCAATGGAAAGAGGGATAACGGAGTATTACAGAAGCCAAAGCGGGCGTTATTGCGGAGATTGATACACCAAATACACGTGCTCTTCCAAAACAGCATGAGACGGTAGCCCGGTCACGGGGGAAACAAAAGCCGGGCTACTTTAATAAAGACCAACCAAATAAATAAAGATATGAGTACACGGAACAGAACACAATTAAGCGAGATTATGAGCCTTGCATGGCAGTTTGTAAAACGTAACGGATATACGATGTCGGAGGCACTCAAAACGGCATGGGCAAATATGAAGTTGATAGCGCAAATGAAACATCGGATCGTGCGGTTTTATTTCCGCAAGGTGGACGGGACGATTAGAGAGGCATACGGGACACTGAAAGAGTCTATGCTACCGCCGACACAGGGCACAGGAAGAAAGGCAAATGAGACGTTGCAAACGTACTACGACACCGAGAGACAGGAATACCGCTCTTTTAAGCGGGCGAACTTGGTAGAAGTATGCAGTTAAAAAAGGGGCGGTTTATCCGCTCCGGGGTTCCCTATCCCCTAAAATAGGGTGGTTTTTGTATCTATTTGTTAAATTTGTAACGGGACAGTTACTTGTGAAAGTAACCCAGTCCGCCGGTAGCGGACGTGTCCGGGAGGATTCCCGCTATTTAATGATTGAGTAAATTACAATATAAAATATATCGAGTATGAATGCAAATGAATTAAAACAGGAAGGACAGACAATAAAAGATTTACAAAATGAGAATCAGCAACTCCGGCTATCGTTGAAAAATGTTCTTGTAGAGGCTAAAAGATTCAGTCAGGAAGCAGAAAAGGAACGGGAAAGGGCAAATATGCTTGAAGATAGACTATACCGTCAATCTATGGCAGACGATAGGATTAAAAGGAAAGTTATAGATAATGATGAGATAAGGCATTTGCAATATTTGTGTAAAGGCATAAACGAGTTCAATATTCAAATGTTGTTAGAGTTGTTTGTTAATACTGCCTCTCCTCGATTTTTGAGTGAGCAGGTAGCAAAAATTTCCATGATAATATCCGACCTTATTACACGGGCGGCTCTTGAAAACGATGATGAGGCCTCTATATATCCACCGGACTATGCAGATGCGTTTTACTATCTTAAAGTGCTATACGAGGTTTTTTTAAGCATGGATAGAAAATATCCACAAAAAAACTTTGATGTTCAGTTTTTGATAACAACCCAGTGCGGAGAATCTATTATTCAGTAAAATGTTCAGTCAATGGCAACCCCGTCGTCAATCCGGGCGGCGGGTTATGGAGCAAGGCACAATAACCAGCGATGATATGGAACATAATATTTTGAACATTAACACAGAGATACCGATGTTTACAATATATCGTCTCTCTATGGAGTTGCAAGACCCCGAACAGCTATTGCAAACGGTGATAGATGTAATTAAATATGCTTCATGTGGCATTAGCCCGGATCGGCTAATGGTCTCGCCGGAGCTATGGGAATGGATAAAAACAGAGATAGACAAATACAACTCTTTTCAACCGACAAAGCAAACATGATAATAACTATTTTGACCCCTGTTTGACCCTATATTTGACACAAATTTGCCCCAATTTTGCCCTTATATTTGCCACTCATCGATGAGGCATAAAAGAAAGGGGTATGCCCAAAATTGAGCATACCCCCCTTCCTAATACCAGAACACAAAAAAGGGATAAATAAATAAAGACGTTCAAATATACAAATAATACCGAAAAGTGTATGAACTTTTGTACTATTATTCAAATTTAAAGACGGGAATTCCCGTCTTTATATAACCTTCATAGGGGGGAATCCCCGTATCATAATTTTCTGCACACGTATATAAGAATGGAGTTGTTATGTTGTGCACAACATATGAGATAAAACAGGGGGTAATGTGTCAATTTTTGCTACTTATTTGCTACCTAAAATATAGTAAGTATTTAATTGTTAGGCTGTTTAATGCTGTAATTTGTACACCCGTGGGGAGTCGAACCCCAATCGAAGGAACCGGAATCCTTTATTCTATCCATTGAACTACGGGTGCCGATATAAAAAAGCGAGATTGTTTCTACTCAAAAATGAGAAACAATTCTTCATTTGCGTGGCAAAAGTAAGAAATATTTGTAGCTTTGCAAACAGATATAGTTAAAATCTTATTCGACTATTATGAATGTTCGTATCGAATCCAGCTGGCAGCAACGCTTACAAAGCGAATTTGACAAGCCTTATTTTGAAAATCTGACGGCTTTTGTACGGCACGAATATGCTACTAAAACGGTTTATCCTCCCGGTAGTCAGATTTTTGCGGCTTTCGACGCCTGTCCGTTCGACCAAGTAAAGGTCGTTATTTTGGGGCAAGACCCCTATCATGAGCCTCGTCAAGCACATGGGCTTTGTTTTTCGGTTAATGACCATATTCCTTTTCCTCCTTCGCTTCAAAATATTTTCAAGGAGATCGAGAGCGATTTAGGAATTCCTGTTCCTCGGAGCGGAAATTTGACTCGATGGGCGCAACAAGGAGTTTTGCTTTTGAATGCTACTCTCACGGTTGAGGCTCACAGAGCGGCATCACATCAAGGTAGAGGTTGGGAAACATTTACCGATGCAGTTATTCATAAATTGGCAGAAGAGCGGGAGCATTTGGTATTTATCCTATGGGGATCGTATGCCCAACGGAAAGGCGATTTTATAGATCGCAGTCGGCATCTTGTTTTGCAATCTCCACACCCTTCACCTTTGTCGGCACATCGGGGTTTCTTCGGGAATCATCATTTCAGTCAAACTAACCAATATTTAGAGGCTCACGGAATCGAACCTATTCGATGGTAGCGGTATGGAAAGAGTAGATGTAGAACAAAGAGCGGAAAAGGCCCGTCGGTTTTTTCTGGAAGGATATAATTGTGCGCAAGCCGTTGTGTTGGCTTATTGCGATTTGTTCGATGTAAGCCCGTCTTTGGCAGCGTCTATCAGTGCTCCGTTGGGTGGAGGTATGGGACGATTGAGAGAAGTGTGCGGTGCAGTTAGCGGCATGTTTATGGTTGCTGGGTTATTTTACAAAAATGATGTTCCGTCGGATATGACTAAACGAAAAATCGTTTACAGCACGGTGCAGGATTTGGCAGAGAAATCGAAGGCCCTAAACGGTTCTATTATTTGCAGAGAGCTGTTGGGACTCGACCATAAAAGCGATAGTCCTACTCCCGAGGCTCGTACCGAAACGTATTACAAGCGTCGCCCTTGTGCCGATTATGTAGCATCGGCTGCTCGATTGATCGGTGAAAAGCTCAATGAGGTATCGGAAGAAATGTAATCTCATGTTATTTTGTATCTGATGAATGTAAATGAATATAAATAATGCTAATGAATGTGAATATTTGGGGGGGGTAATTTACGAACATTTACGCGGGATAAAAATCTGGATATTGTAAAAGGTATTGGTATTTTATTGATTATATTACATAATTATTTTCATACGTTTCCTGAGTTTCCGCCAGAATGTGAGTTTAAGTATGCTCCCGAAAATGTTTCCCGTTTTACCGAGGCCATGTTGTCTGGTAATTTACGCATTATAATATTATCGCTATTTTCCTTTTTAGGGCATTACGGAGTTTCGATTTTTGTCTTTGTCAGTGGTTATGGACTTTCCAAACGCTATGACCACAGCGGGGAATCGAAGTGGTATATCATTTTGCGCCGGGCTATACAACTGTGGAAATGGCTCGTTCCTATGGCGCTACTGCTTATCATCGACCGTTATTCGGGGCATACGCATTTTACCTATGCCTATCTGGGCAATAACAAGATTTGGACCGACATGTTGTTTATGCTTACTTTTACGGCCAACGGCCTTGCCGACAGATTTATCATTGCCGGGCCGTGGTGGTATTTCGGCATGGCATTTCAGTTGTATGTTATTTACGCATTATTCTTGCGGAAATCATCGGACAAGGTTCTATGGGGTATTATGGCAGGGGTGTGGACGTTGCTCATTGTGCTGTCGAGTCTCGGGTTGGATAACTGGGTTTTTGCTTTTCGTTATAATAGCATAGGGTGGTTACCGGTGTTTTGTGTAGGCATTCTCCTGTCTCGTCACCCTGTACATATTTCGTGGAGATGGATTTCTTTTGGAGTCGTTCTTTTCGTTCTGAGTTTGTTCAATCGCTATTTGTGGGTGGTTAGTCCCATATTAGCCCTCTTTCCTGTGGCTGCCGTTCTCCCGCTTGCCAGAAAGGAACCTCTTCAAAACGTTCTGCTTTTCATGGGAAAACTTTCGGCTGCGCTGTTTGTAACTCATGCTTTTGTGCGGCAACAAGTTCTTGCGCACGATCAAGCCCTTTCCCCAGAAATATCCGGGTTATTGTATCTCGTGCTTTGTATCGTTGTTGCGTGGGTATATCGATTGTGTTCGACCTATTTTTATAAAAAGATTCATTTGTGATAATGTCCCTTTTCTTTCACCAAAACGACTTTTACTCTCCCGTCTTTCAGAATCGCCCTTGATCGGGAAAAGAAGGGTAATTGCCAAGCCCATCGACAATGTTCCCAAGTGAGTAAATCTACCGAGAAATCCAGATTCCTTAGAAAAGCGTAATACGAAGCCGGAAAGGAGAGCGCCGAAACAGCTCCGCTATGGGCTATTTGTTGAATGGAATCCAGTCTGTGTAAACGTTCTGCGTCGGACAATTCGTCTATATGAGGAATATCCAGATAGCAAGAAGTGTAATACCCTTCTTGTGTAAAATGGTGTAACGCTTTCCAATCACGAGATTCGATAATCAATTGATCTTTATCGACATCTCTCTGTGCCAATAGTCCGGTAAGTGTCGTTTCGGCTTGTATGCAGTTACTTTCGTTCAGATTCTTTAAATCGAGCCAAAGTTCTCGGTCGGGGTTAGCTCCTAAAAAGTCGAGATAGGGCTTCAACGGTTCGCCCGAAGGTTCGTCATGCCCTATCTCGAATGTCGCTGAATCGGTGAGGAACAGCACGTCGCACTCAAAATTTTTATACTCCTGTTCAAACTCGTGCAACTTCTCGATCGAGTTCGTCCGGTGTAACCATATTTTGTCGATATAACGGCGTACGATTCGGTCGTTCCAAAACGGGATAGCCAATAGAGACAAACACAATATCAACAGCAAAAGGCCAGATAGACGGAGCCGTTTCATCGTGCTATTTCAGATGTAATTTTTTCAGAATCTTTACGGGAACAGCATCTTTGTGGACCAAGATATCCATAGTTTTATATTTCACGAATGCTTCTGATGCGTAGAAAAAGCCTCCATAAATTTGTTCCGTACCCCACGAATTTTTCACTTTATAATATTTCGTACCGTTCTGGTCGACGGCTGTTCCTACGAATACCATGCCGTGGTCGTCGGTAGTCTCGTAGTTATCGAATGCTTCTTGTCGAAGTTTTTGGTCGATGTATTGTTCTTCTTCCGGTTCTTCGAATTTATATAGTTCTCCTTCTTTTTCCGATTTTGACAATTTTACCCAACGAGCCAATTCGGTTCCAGACAGGTTCTCGTTTTTCTTCTCTACGGGAACCACAGCAAACCCTTTCAGATATTGGAATCCTTTCTCGCTTACATCGGAAGCCCACATGACTGTAAAACCTTTATCGATAGCATAATCGATTGTCTCCATCAATTCGTTGAGCGGGATATTATAATATTCCGACCATAACCAGTTGTCGGGTACTTCAATGGCAAAAGGTTTGTAAAAATCGTGATGGGTGAATGACGTCAACGGAACATAATCCGAGGCTTTTATACCCAATGATTTTGCAAAAGATTGAGGTGTGTATTCTACGCCGTTGTAAGTAAACTTCTCGGGAACTTTGCCTAAATAGGTGTCCAGCACGGCTTTGAATCCATCGAGCCATGCCGTCGAAAGTTTTTTGTTGGGGTTGGCAATGATAGCATCGACATAACCTTTGAGGATAGCGTCGAGTTCTCCGTGCTGGTGCTTGTCTGTCCCGTAATTCAAACCGGTATAAACCTCCTCGGGAACAATGCCATATTTATCGATGATATAGAGCACGTCATAAGCGCTACCCCCGGCCGAAAAGGCGATATCGCCGTGCATGCGCACATATTTAATCGCTTTTTCTATATAATCGTTACGCACGATAAACATTTCCGATAAGTCTACCGCAGGCTTTCCTTGACGCAACAAATCATCTTCGATAAACGATAAAGTCGAGAAGCTCCAACACGTTCCCGATCTGCTTTGGTCTTTTACCGGGTTGGTATTCAATTCTTTGGTTACAGTAAATTGGTAACCCACAGAATCCGTTTTATTTTCGTTTGCCCATGAACAGAAAGACATTGACAATAAAGCACAAGCGATAGTGAAAAACTTACAATTCATACACAACTATATTTTAAAATACGGTACAAATATAGTGAAAGGTGAGTGCAGAGACAAGCGAAAATTATATTTTCGGCTTGACTATGCCGAACCGCCTCCTATATTATACAGAATAATATAACGAAAGGTAGATATAGGATAAAATAAATATATTTATTTTTCATGCCGAACTGCATTCTGTATGATTCGAGTTATAAATTATTTTCGTTCTATTGCGATAGAATTGATGGCTGTAAGGGATATATTAGGATATAGGCGTAAAATTTCGTATGTTTGCATCAGTAACTCGATAATGGAATGGTTATGAAAACAAGTTATATTTTTCAATTGCTTATTTCTGTTTGTGTCCTTTTGGGAGGCATTTCTGCAACGGCCCAAAATCGTTCGGAACCGTATGAAACACAAGCCTTCTCCGATCGATTTCGAACTATACAGACCGAGGTGGAAGGTAGGGAGTTGTTCCCTCCTATTATTGAATTGAATACCGACGAACACATAACGATTTCGTTCGATGAGTTGGCCGAAGATGTCACTTATCTGCAATACAGTCTTATACATTGTAATGCAGACTGGCGTCCTTCCGACTTGTCGGATTTGGAATATCTCGATGGCTTCAATACGAATTCTGTTGAAGAATATGAATTTTCTACTGCGACTTTCGCGCATTATGTGCATTACAGGATTACGCTTCCCAATGCCGATGTACAGTTTAAAGTATCGGGTAATTATGTGCTTGTGGTTTATCCCGAAAACGAACCGGAAAATATTTTGTTGCAAGTGTGTTTTTCGGTCTACGAAAACCAAGTTTTGGTTGCTCCTTCTGTAACATCTCGCACCGATATAGATTATAACCGTGAGCATCAACAGGTAGAAGTCGCTCTCAATACCAACAATTATCGGGTTCAAAATCCTTATAACGAATTGAAAATAAGTATTCTTCAAAATAGCCGACGGGATAAGGAGGTTATTATAAATAGACCTTTAAGGGTACAAGGGAATCAAATTGTTTTCGGTCATGACCGCAATATGATATTCGAAGCGGGGAATGAATTTCGTCGGTTCGAAATGGTAGCTACCCGTTATGCCGGATTAGGGGTTGAAAAAATATACTATTTCGACCCATATTATCACGTCGTGTTAGCTACGTCTGTTCCCAGAGCGCAAACGAGTTATCTTTATGATAAAACCCAAAACGGGCGTTTCGTCATACGCCAAAGCGGGGCAGACGACAGCAATACCGAAGCCGATTATTTCGTCGTGCATTTCACGCTTGATTCCGATCCGATTCCGGGAGGAAAAATATATATCGATGGCGAAATGACGAATCATCGGTATACCCCTTATAACGAAATGGTTTATAATCCTGCTTCTGGGAAATATGAGAAAACCCTGCTCTTGAAACAGGGTTCTTACAATTATCAATACCTATTTTTGCCCGATGGAGGGAGTGCCGCTTCGGCAGGTCCTATCGAAGGAAACTATTATGAAACGGTAAACGAATATTTAGTAAAGGTTTATCATCGTCCGCAGGGAGTACGTTACGATAAACTCATCGGTATAGGAATGGGGTATTCCGGTCGTTGATCGGCTTTCTGATTCTGCCATGCCCCGAATTTATTCCTAACGCGATCATTGTAAATAAAGCAATGAGGTACAAATAATTTTTCATATATTTACCTTGTTTTTTAGGTTTTCTGTATATTCTAAAAACAAATGCTGTCGTGCCAATGTTTATAAAATAGCCACCGGAATACAGTTAAATAAGGTGTATATAGAGTCCTTCAAAAAAGAATTCCTCCAAAATGAAAAAAGCACTAAAATATATTGCTATCGTATTGATTTCACTTTTAGTGCTATTGTTGACTTTACCTTTGTCTATTTATATCCCGGCAGTACAACGATGGGGAAAGAATGAGATTAGCGGTTATGTCGGCCGATCGACAGGAATGGAGCTTTCCATAGGAAAGTTGTCTCTTAAATTCCCGTTCCGACTGCAAATCGACGATATACTTTTATTGACTTCGAGTCGGGATACGCTGTTGCAAAGTTCAAGTATACAAGTGGGGGTAGCCCCGGCGGCACTTTTGCGTGGACAAGTTCAAATTCAGAAAATAGCATTGAACGAAACACTTTTTCGTTTTTCGAATTCAGACTCTACTTTATTACTATCGGCTAACATAAAACAATTCTCCACACAGAAAGCAAACGTTAATTTAAAAGATTATCACATCTCATTACCTTCCACCCGATTGGACGGAGGGGAAATAACTTTGAACTTGTCGGAGAGTTCCCCCGATACTGTTTCTGCGGAAAGCGCTCCATTGAATTGGAGCATCTCGGTAGGAGAAATAGGGTTATCGAATATCCATTATTCTATGCAGATGAAACCTACTATCGAAAATTTGGATGCTTCGATACAAAAAGCGAGACTCTTGCAAGGAGAAATAGATTTATACGGGCAATCGGTTCGAGTCTCCGAGGCGATTATAGACAAAGGAGATTATCGTTATTATCCGGGGAGTGGAAGTGAAAATAATGAAGCAGAACCGGAGGAAAATGATGCCGATACAATCGTTTCGCCGCCGTGGACCGTACAAATTCAAAAGTTGCGGCTGCATCGGAATCAAGCTCTTTATGCCTTGCCGACCCGAATCCCCCAAAAAGGGCTCGACTTCGGGTATCTTTCTCTCGATAATATTGAGATTGCCATCGACTCCCTCTATAATCGAGGAAGCGAAATATGCGTTCCTATCAAACAATTGGCGTTCACCGAACGTTCGGGGATAGCCGTAACTCGAACACAAGGAACTTTTACTATGGATTCGACTGGTATCTCCTTGCAAAAATTTCAGATGAACACTGCTTTATCCGAGATTTCGGCGCAGATTAAAGCTGGAAACGGTATTTTCACACAAAATTCACAGACACCGGTCGAAGCTCGATTACAGGCTAAGCTCGCTATTGGGGACATTATTCGGGTATTACCCGAATACGACAATTATACCAGAGGGTTGTTGTTGTCGACCGGTTTTCTTTCAAACATCTCGATGAACGGTAAATTGGGAGATTTAAATTTGGAAAAGGCCGATATATCCCTGCCGGGAACATTCGTTTGCCAAGCGACAGGCAATGTGCAAAATTTGCACGAAGCAGATCGGATTAACGGAAATCTCCAATGGGATCTGCGTCTGAAAAATTCGCCGGTCTTTGCGAATGTAATGCCGGACTCCCTAAGCAAAAAAATACATATACCGCCGACCCGATTCACCGGTAATGCCCGACTTTCACCGGAGATGATCCGGTCGAAAGCCCAAATCGAATCCGGCGATGGCCTCATCACTCTCCTTGCTCGATTTAATACTAAAAAAGAGCAATATGATGGACGGATACTGATAGATCGATTCCCTCTATCTTCGTTCCTGCCTCATGATTCTTTGGGAGTACTCTCTGCTTCGACCCGGTTCTCAGGAGAAAAATACAATCTGATGGATTCCAGTATGTATGCGACTGTCGACTTGAAAATAGATTCCGTGGATTATTCGGGTTACCGGTATACCGGACTGTCTATCGAAGCAAAATTGAATAGGGGTAAAATGAGTGGCGGTATAACTTGTACCGATCCTAATTTGTTGATGGGACTCTCCGTATCGGGATCGCTGTCTCCCGAAGAATATACGGCCGACTTGACTGGCGAGATTCATACCGATTTGGAAGCTCTGAAACTGGTAACCGAAGCATGCTCGGTTTCTACCGGCCTTTCTCTTTCTGGTTATGTTTCGCCCATGAGCGAATCTTATCGGGCAGACATACGGTTAAGTGACTTTTCTGCCCTCTTGCCGACCAGCAGGTTACAAACCAATGCATTGTCGATTTCGGCCGAAACAGACTCTACGCACATAAATGCCGCTGTCCGAAGCGGAGACATGGCTATGAATTTTGTTTCGAGTATAGGATTTAGCTCTTTCTTGGAAAAGCTGAACCAGTCGTTACCTATTATTGCTACGGTTCAAGAAGAAAAGCGATTGGATATGAAAGCGTTGCATCAAGTTCTGCCTCCTTTTGAGTTTCATGCGAACGCAAAGCGGAATAATCTCATACAGCAGTATCTCAAAGGAATGAACATGGGATTTTCTCAAATCGACCTGAATATCCAGAACGATTCTCTATTGAATACGACGGGTAAGATAGACCGTTTTTCGACCGGGGGGATTACTATCGATACCCTCCAACTCTCTTTATTCGAGCGTCGTGAAAAGGAGGAAAGATTATATTACTCTCTTCAAGTCGGCAACAAGCCCGGAAACCTCGATCAGTTAGCCTCTGTAATCCTTAACGGATTCCTTTCCGGGAATACGACTAAATTGTTTTGTGTGCAAAAAAACAGACAAGGACAAGAAGGATTCCGAATAGGTTGCCAAGCCGATTTCTTAGATTCATTGATTCAAGTGTCGTTTTTCCCGAAAAATCCGATTATCGGCTTTGAAACGTGGACATTGAATCCCGACAATTTTTTTTCCTACCACTATGGACGACATTTCGATGCCAACATAGCTCTCACTCACGAGGATCGGCATTTTATCATCAAGACTTTACACAACGAACAATCACATGATTTCTCTCATCAAGAGGCATTGAAAGTCGATATAAACGGTATGGAGATAGCTCCGTGGTTGGCTTTATCGCCATTCTCTCCTCAAATCGATGGAAGTATTTCTGCCGACTTGCTGGTAAACTTTCCGCAGAGTGCGACGGAAGTATCTGGTAGTATGGGAATCGGTGATTTATATTATGGGAAACAACGTGTGGGAAATTTTAATCTGAATGTCGATTATCAATTAGACTCTTTGGGGCGTCAGGAAGCACAAGCCGATTTGGAAATAGACGATAAGAAAGTATTGACGTTGAACGGGCTTCTTGACAATCAAGCAGAAAATCCCGTTCGGTTAAACTTGTCCATAGATGAGTTCCCGTTGGCGACAGCCAATCCGTTCCTCCCTTCCGAAATGGCGCAATTACAGGGATATTTGAATGGGAAAATGGGAATTACGGGTAGTACCGATACGCCTCTCCTGAATGGTTACATACAGATGGAAGAAGCCGTGGCTAATTCTAAATCGATGGGAGCCACTTTGAAATTTCCTCAAAGTCAGATTCGAGTGGAACAAAATGTTTTGCAATTCGACAATTATGAGATCACGGGAGCGAATAAAAATCCACTGCATATCGATGGAAATATCGATTTCAAAAAATTAGATAAAATCGTTACCGATTTGAGATTATATGCATCGGCTTTCCAACCGGTTAAATCGGCGAGAAGTACGAAAGCGACTGTTTACGGTTCGGTTATCGCAGATATGGATATGGCGGTAAACGGTCCGCTTGATGCCTTGAAAATTCGGGGAAATGTAGGGTTGCTCACAGGAACGGAAGTAACCTACGTTATGCAAGATTCTCCTTTCGCTCTTCAACAACAAGAGAACAATATCGTTACATTCGTTTCGTTCAACGACAGTACTGAAATAGCCGAAGAAGATACTTTGCAAAAGAGCAGTGTATTGGGCATGGATATATTGGTTAATATCAACATTGCTCCCACTGTTAAAATGGGTGTGAATCTTTCGGTGGACGGAAAAAATCGGATAGACCTTCAAGGCGGAGGGGAATTGGCCTATACCATGAATACGTTGGGCGACAGCCGTTTCACCGGTCGGTACAATCTCACCGGAGGTTTCGTTCGCTACAACCCACCTATCATATCGGAAAAGTTGTTTAAAATTCAAGACGGAAGCTATGTGTCTTGGAACGGTGATATCGCCGATCCTCAAATGTCTATTACAGCTGTCGAGACCGTACGTACGACTATCTCCGAGGAGGAGAAAAATACCCGGCAAGTCAATTTTGACATCAGTATCATCATTAAAAATTCATTGGAAAATTTGTCTGTTTCTTTCGACCTTTCTGCACCCGAAGACCTCACTCTGCAAAATCAGTTGACATCGCTCACGGCCGAGCAACGGGCTTCGCAAGCCATGAGCCTGCTCATTTATAATACATATACCGGTCCCGGAACGTCGACTACGAAATCCGATTTATTGGGTAATCCGCTTAACGCATTCTTGCAAAAAGAATTGAACCAATGGGCTCAGGATAACTTGAAAGGTATCGATTTGTCTTTCGATATTAATTCCTACACCGATGCTTCGGGAGTGAATACTCGCACCGATTATTCTTATAGGGCGGCTAAAAGTCTGTTTAACAATAGGGTGAAAGTCGTCATTGGCGGAAGCCTCAGCCCGGACGACAACGCAGATGTCAATTTCAAAGAGAACTTCATAGACGACATTTCCCTCGAATATTATTTGAATCAAAGGGATAACATGTATGTTAAAGTATTCCGGCATACGGGATATGAAAGTATTCTCGAAGGAGAGATTACTCAAACCGGTGTCGGTTTTGTCGTTAAGAAAAGGCTGCTCAATTTGATGGAGCTGTTTCGACCACGGAAAAGCAGAAAGGGGGTGAATCTATGAAAAGAGTATTCCGAAATGTATTTACCGTCGCTTTTCTATTGCTGATACTGATTGGCTGTTCCACGACAAAGCGTATTGCCGATGATGAAGTATTGTATACCGGTGTAAAGAAAATGGAAATCATACCCGACTCAGGTGTGAAAATCGCCGATGCCGCAGCATCGGACGTTCGATCTACTCTCTCCGTCGCACCCAACAATCCTTTGTTCTCTCCTTATATCCGCACGCCGTTTCCCATAGGTTTGTGGGTGTGGAATTACATGGAACCCAAGCGGGAAAAAGGGTTGAAGCACTGGATATACGAGAAGTTGGCCAAAGAGCCGGTACTTATTTCGACCGTACAGCCCGAATTGCGTATGAGGGTAGTCAAAGACATTCTCGGGAATAACGGATATTTCGGAGCGAAAGCCGATTATGAATTGATATACAACAAACGGAACTCTAAAAAAGCCCGCATTAAATATCGAATCGAAGTCCCCGAAGCCTATACGCTCGATACCATAGAATTACCGGCTCCTACGACTCCGGTAACTCGGTTTATCGATAGTATAAATAGTTCTTCGATTTTACAAAAGGGCGACCGTTATTGCCTCGATTCTTTATCTTTCGAGCGAAACCGAATTACTACCGCACTGAGAAATAACGGATATTTTTATTTCCGCCCCGAATACATCGAATACCTTGCCGACACTACGTTGTCTCCGGGTAAAGTGGCGTTGAGAATGACGTTGAAAAAAGGGATTCCGGCACAAGCGCTCAAACCTTATTATGTGGGAGATGTAACAGTTCGACTCAACCGTGCCACCGGCGACGGAACTCCCGATACCATTCGCTACCCTCGCATGACTGTCGCTTATTACAAGCCTATACGATTGAAGAAATGGGTATTGCCCAAAAATATTACCTTCAAACCGGGCGAAATCTATTCGATTGCGACCCAAAATGAGACGCAATCCAATCTTGGGCGGTTAGGAATATTCCGTACTGTCGCTGTTGAAGTAACCCCTCTCGATTCATTGATACGAAAAGATTCCCTTGATGTAACGATACAGGCGACATTCGACGTGCCGCTCGAAGCGACCATAGAAGCCAATGTTTCGTCTAAATCGAACAGCTATATAGGCCCGGGACTTATTTTCGGTATTAATCACAACAACGTGTTCGGGGGCGGTGAAAAACTTTCGGTCAAACTCAACGGGAGTTATGAGTGGCAGACGGGCGGAGGCTCGCAGCATGGTAAGGCTTCGTTATTCAACTCTTACGAAGTTGGTTTGAATTCGTCATTAACCTATCCCCGTATCGTGCCGGGATTTCTACCGCAACTACCCCGTACCCGAAAATATCCCGCTTATACTCGGTTCCAATTGGGGGCAAACTTGATGAATCGGCCTCATTATTTTCGTATGGTCTCTTTCAACGGTTCGATGTCATACGACTATCGTACCTCCTTGCGGGCCGGACACTCGGTTACGCCATTCAAGTTGGTATATACAAAACTGCTCAATACGACCGAATCGTTCGATAAAACGATGGAAGAGAATCCGGCCATTGCCCTCAGTTTCCGAGATCAGTTCATTCCTTCTTCGAGTTACACCTATACTTACGACACCTCATACGGCCGGGAAGTGGATAACCGCTTTATCTGGCAGTTCATGGGAATGTCGGCTGGAAATATCCTTAGCGGGATAACCTCGCTTTTTGGACAGCATGGGGAGAAACATATCTTTGGCAGCAGTTTTTCTCAATTCGTAAAGGGAAGTGCCGAAATGAAATATTATCACCGTTTCCGTGCCGAACATTGGTTGGCGACCCGGTTGTTTATAGGTGCGGAACATGCATACGGAAATTCCAAAGAAGTTCCGTATAGCGAACAATTTTATATCGGAGGTGCGAACAGCATACGGGCTTTTACTATACGTTCGCTCGGTCCCGGAAGTTACGTTCCGGCAAAAGACGATGTCGACGGATATTTCGACCAGACAGGTACTTTCAAGCTCGAAGCGAATATCGAATACCGTTTTCCCATTTGGGGCGATTTGCACGGTGCGGCATTCGTCGATGCTGGTAATATCTGGCTATTGAAAAAAGATCCGAAACGTCCCGGTGGAGAACTCGACCGGAAAACTTTTCTCAAAGATATAGCCCTCGGTACAGGTATAGGATTACGCTACGATATCGGCATGCTTGTATTACGGGGAGATTTAGGTATCGGGATACATGCACCCTATGATACCGGAAAGAAAGGATATTATAATATGACTTCTTTCAAAAACAGTCTCGCATTCCACTTGGCTATCGGATATCCGTTCTGATAATCAATTCCAATAATCCAACAAGTGAGCAATAGCCCGACGAAATAATAAAGGAGCTTGTATCCCCAAAACCAATTTTCCATCTTTATTTAGAAGGAATCCGATTTGGGCTTCTATGATTCGTTCTTCTCGGCTTCCATATAGCACGACAGTTCGCACTACTTTATAATCGGGATAATAATATTTTAAATATCGCTTTTCAAAAGAATCATAATCTTCCAATTCTCTTATTCCCTGTTGCCTAAACTGGTATTTTTTGCCTTCGATTGTAATCGTTTCGTTTTCAGATATATCGATCAAGACTAAATCGGGGATAGCAATTTTCTCTTTTTTATCTCCCTCTTTATATTTTTTCCGGTCATTATATTTTGCCAATGGTATAGGCGTGCCATCGGATTTCATAAAGTAGCCTTTTTCGCATCCGGCGTGATTCTCGAATATAGAATACCCCTCTGTGAAATTCTCAACGATAATATGAATGAAAATAGTTCCTAACTTCTCACCTGTTGTATCGTATTTCCAATAGAATTCAGGCATGTTGGTTTGAGGAATTTCGAGGTTTTCCAATTTGATCTTTAATAGATTAGCCACTTGTATGAATTTATTCCTCACTCCTACATGTTGTGGTAATAATCCGTGCCGGATTATTTCTATTTTTCTTGTCCAACCCAACATTCGCAAGATTGCGGATAAAATACTTAATGCACCTATATTAGGGTCATGTGAAAGGCCTTTATTCTTGTATAGTCTCCCAGAAATGGAAATTTTATCGTTTTCTTTAAATAACATAATCGGGACGTTCCCTTTGGGAGCTTTTCGCATGTTTTGTTTGAATGCTATAATGTCATTGATCGAAGTGAAAGGTTTGAACACATTCGGATTTAATATTTTTCCAAGAATTTCTACTCCGAAAGTTAGTAAAAGCCGAGTCCCAAAGATATAGGTTTGTGTAGGTTCTTTCTTTTGTTCAACCTGTAAGGCATATAGCATGATCATCTTGACAGAAGGATAGTAATGCTTTACAAAAACAAATTTAGTACATCTTTGGAATACTCCGGTATTCCGGCTTTCCTTATCATCGGTTTTTGTCTCTTCGATCGCATAAATAGGGGTATCTGTTTGTACGGGCATTGCATCTTGATAGAAAATGAGGAAATCCACAAAACTTGAATATCCCGAAATCGTTTTTATAAAGACCCGATTAACTTTTGCACAAGTAAAACCGATAACTTCATAAATAAAAGCGAACTCGTGTTTTTCGTTCAGTATAGGAATAATTCTCAATGTATCTCCGAAAAATCCGCATTGATGATCTTTCGCAAAATATTCGAAAATTGTTTTTAAGACCTCTTTTTTAGGCCTCTCTTCGGTCAATATCCACAAATTTTTCGCATTCATAGTCTCCTCAAAATGTATAATTGTTCCCAAATATGCTTCTTTGTTTTAGATAATCCATTATTATTGCTTTTAAATCGCAGATATTCAAATTGTTCCAATTCCACTTCGCCATATTGCGACAATACATCAAGAATATTGTGTTGTGGCATAATGCCCTCTGAATTATAGCTCAAAACGAGATATTCGTAAGTGGCAATCCGAGCCACCTTATCCAAATCTTCTAAGGCAGTAGAGGCTTTACAGAAGCGAGACTTTTGGTTATCATAGTTTCGCATGCCGGTCACTCCCCGAATTTCTGGGTTATCATATCGGGCGATTGTTTCTAGTATATGGTAATTCGGAGCATATTGACGCTCGTTATAAGGCGGATCTAAATATAAAATATCTGTGTTTATTTGATTTAAAATTTTCATTGAATCGGCATGATACGCTCTATTTTCCTGTCTATTCGAAATAATTTCAATGGGTCTCAATATGAACGGTTTGATTGCTCTCGGGTCCCATTTTTTTTGAAATGCCGCATAAACACCTGCGACATTCGCATAAAATGAAACTGTTTCTATAAGACTGGCGAGAAGAATGTAGTACTCGTTTCCCAAAAGCAAGTTGTCATTTTTCCATCGTTCAATCTGTTGGCGGATAGTATCTATTTTTTTCCCATTTTCATTGCTGAAATACATTCTCGGCTGAGATAAATGAGAAGTTCCTTCGGGAGTATAATTATTATAAATAAAACCTTCCTCTGGTTCTAATTCGTTCAAGTATGCAATAACCCGATCAAGTGGGCTCGCACATGATTTCAAAGGCGAGACAATCGGTAAAGGTAGTAGTCGCTCGAATGTCGGCGTGGAATTATTTTCAATATAGGCTTTTTGCAAACAATATGAAAAATACATAAAATCAGAAGACGATACTGTATATCCCAATCGTTTGTAAAATTTAGATACACTGGTTGTTCCCGAAAAGAAATCAAATAAACTCCTCCCCGCTATACCTTTATGTATCAATATTTCATACATACGAGGTATTACATTTTCCTTATTCCCTATATATCTCATTCAAATAAAACTCCTTGCTGTATTTCATGGTGATAATTCGTTATCAATACTTCTTCACTTTTGCTCTCACGGTCGATTATCTGATAGTTGGAATTCGCATAATTTTTATCTAAATAAGTAATTGTGTATCCTCTATGCTCTATCCATTCTAACAGAATAGTATTTCTTCGTCCTCTATGAATAAGGACATTCGAAAGAGCAAAAGAGATACCCCGTTCATGTAACATGTCTAATATTTTCAATAGTTTGCATTCCTGCTTTTCGTTCCAACCGGTAAAGCCTCTCTTTCCATCATTATATGTTCCTGTCGTTATGAGATAAGGAGGATCACAATAGACGAAGTCGTTCTCTGATAATTCGGAAAAATCGAATTTGTCGAAATCGGTACATGAAAAAATAAAATCTTTCGTATGCAATCTATCTAAAAAAGTATATAAATTGGATTTCATAGTAGAGTTGAAATGGCTACGTTCCCGACCGAACGGAATGTTAAATTCGTGAGAGTTATTAAATCGGATCTGATGATTGAATGAATAAGCTGTCAAGACAAATAAATCCAATGGATTTTTCTGTTCGTTATATATCCTACGCAATTCTCTATATCCATTTTCATTTGTCAACGATAACTGAAATTCCGATATTCTCTGCTCGATATAATCCATCGTTTCTTGTACAGGAGTGTCATTAAATTTTCTGTACAAATCTATCAAATATGAAATATTGTCATTGAAAATCGTTCTATCGGCAGGAACGTTAATGCCTACATTACATCCTCCGCAAAACAAGTCGACGAATGTTCGTATTCGACTGGGAAATAGTGGTAATATTTGAGGAAGTATTTTATATTTTCCTCCAATATAATTAAGCGGCGATTGAATATAGGGCTGCTTTGCCATAATTAGATTTGTTTTGAATAGCGAAGATAATATTTTTTATAGAAACTTTTTATAAGGAGGAATATTATGCTTAGGTGATTCTGATGTTTGAATAATGACGGGAAAAGAGGCCGGAGGATAATTTTAAGTAAGATATTAAAAATAAAACTGAGAGTGTGTTTTACGAACGCACTCTCAGTTTCATGTCGGTTGGCAAATCTACTTGTTTACAATATCCCTTGTGCCATCATCGCTTTGGCTACTTTCATGAAGCCGGCGATATTGGCTCCTTTCACATAATTGGTATAAGAGTCGCTTTCTTTACCGTAGCGGGTACACTGTTCATGAATATCGTGCATGATTTGTTTCAGTTTTTGGTCTACCTCTTCGGCTGTCCAGCTTATTTTCATTGAGTTTTGTGTCATTTCCAATCCGCTTACCGAGACACCTCCTGCATTGGCGGCTTTACCCGGAGCATATAAAATTTTGGCTGCGAGGAATTGTTCGATAGCTTCGGGAGTAGAAGGCATATTTGCACCTTCCGAAACGGCGAAACAGCCGTTGGCAAGCAGGGTACGGGCGTCGTCGCCATCTAGCTCGTTCTGTGTTGCGCTAGGCATGGCTATGTCGCATTTTTCTCCCCACGGACGTCCTCCTTCTACGTATTTACAGCCATATTCTTCGGCATATTCACGAATGCGTCCTCGATAGAGGTTTTTCAGTTCGAAGATGTAAGCCAGTTTCTTTTCATCGATTCCGTCTGGATCGTAGATATAACCGTCGCTATCGGACATGGTGACAACTTTGGCTCCGAGGGAGATAAGTTTTTGCACCGTGTATTGAGCGACATTTCCCGACCCCGATACGGTGACTACTTTCCCTTTAATATCTATTCCTCTGGTTTTAAGCATTTCGAGCAGGAAATATACATTTCCGTATCCTGTGGCTTCCGGGCGAATAAGTGAGCCTCCGAATTCAAGACCTTTTCCGGTGAATGTCCCGGTATTTTCGCGGGCCAGCTTTTTATACATACCATACATGTAGCTTACTTCCCGACCGCCTACTCCTATATCACCGGCGGGTACGTCGGTATCCGGGCCTATATGCCGCCAAAGTTCGGTAACGAATGCTTGGCAGAATCGCATGATTTCCATGTCCGATTTTCCTTTGGGGTTGAAATCCGATCCGCCTTTTCCTCCGCCCATAGGTAAAGTAGTCAAGGCATTTTTGAAGGTTTGTTCAAAAGCAAGGAATTTCAAGATCGAAGGATTGACCGATGAGTGAAAACGGATGCCTCCTTTATACGGACCGATGGCGTTATTGTGTTGGATACGATATCCCATATTGGTATGGACTTGACCTTTGTCATCGACCCAAGTTACCCGAAATGAAAACATTCTATCGGGAATGCACAACCGTTCGATCAGGTTGTAACGATCGAATTCGGGATGTTCGTTATACACATCTTCGATAGTCGATAACACTTCTTCCACTGCTTGGTGGTACTCCGGTTCGTTAGGGAAACGGCGTTTTAATTCGCTCAATACTTCTGTTGTTTTCATTGATAAGTATGTTTTTTGAGTTTTGAAAGTCTCTATAAATATGTAATCTTTCTCTTTGATTTCGTTGCAAAGATAATACAAAATACGTAAAATGAAAGCATTTTCTTATAAAAACTTTCACTTTACAATAAAAATGATAAAAATGTGTCTGTTTGTATACTATTGGTGTTGTATTTGCGGCAAAATTGATATTATATTATTTCTTTGTCGGAAATAAATTCATTGTTGCAGCGGTTTCCAGCATAAAAAGTCGTGCCGGTTCATATTCATTGGGAATTTTTCCGTCGAGTATGGCCTCTTTGATAGCCGATAAAATTTCACCTACGGGACGGGACGGCGGTAACCCGAAGGTTTCCATGATTTCTTCTCCCCGTATCGGGAGCTTCATATTGCGTATGCTGTCTTTTTCTTCTATTTCTCGCAGTTTGGTTCGCACCAATTCGAAATTGTCGCGGAAGCGTTTCACCTTTTCTCTGTTTTTGGAGGTAATATCCGATTCGCAAAGAAGCATCAAATCGTCTATGTCATCGCCGGCATCGAACAAGAGTCTTCTTACGGCCGAGTCGGTAACGACCTCTTCGGCGAGGACGATGGGTCTCATGTGCAATCTTACGAGTTTCTGTACGTATTTCATCTTCTCATTGAGCGGTAGTTTCATTTTACGGAAAATACCGGGAATCATTTTTTCTCCTATGAAATTGTGATTGTGGAATGTCCAACCCAAGCGGGAATCATAGCGTTTGGTACGTGGTTTCCCGATATCGTGGAGTAGTGCAGCCCAACGTAACCATTCGTTGCGGCTGCGCAGTGCCACATTGTCGAGGACGGCGAGCGAATGATAAAAATTGTCTTTATGTCCTCGTCCTTCGATTGTTTCTGTTCCTTTGAGTGCGGCGACTTCGGGAAAAATGATAGGCAGCAGTTTACAGTCGTCTAATAAAATAAATCCCCGAGAGGGAATATCCGAACGTATGATTTTGCCGAGTTCGTCGATGATGCGTTCTTTCGAAATGATTTCGATTCGTTTTCGGTTTCGTTCGATGGCTGCGAATGTCTCTTTCTCGATGTGAAAATTTAGCTGAGTGGCAAATCTGATAGCACGCATCATGCGTAAGGGGTCGTCGCTGAATGTAATGTCAGGATCGAGAGGGGTGCGAATAATTCCCTTTTTCAGATCGTTCATGCCGTCGAATGGATCTACGAGCATGCCCCAATGCTCTTTATTCAGGCAAAGAGCCAAAGCATTGATGGTGAAGTCTCTTCGGTTCTGGTCGTCTTGCAGGCTTCCGTCTTCGACTATCGGTTTACGCGAGTCATGGCTGTATGATTCTTTTCGAGCTCCGACAAATTCTATCTCTATATTTTCCTTCTGGTCACTGTATTTTACTTGTGCTGTTCCGAAGTTCCGAAATGTCGACAGGTGGGCCCGTTTCCCCAGTTTGGTCGTTACAGCCTCGGCGAGTTCTATACCGCTGCCTAAGGTTACGATGTCGATGTCTTTGGACGGTCGGTCCAGAAAAATATCGCGTACATATCCTCCGATGACGAAACACGGGCGATTCATCTCATCGGCAACTTCACCGATGAGATGAAATATCGGATCGTTCAAATGGTCGAGTATAAGATTGTTGTCGGTTTGCATGGTTATTGGTAAAATAGCTTATAAATGTGTTGGTTTTTACGGGTTGCGACAAATGCGACCGGGTTTAATACCAGTCGAGTCGGCTGTAAGAGTTTCCTCGTTTGTCGTATTTGAGGTCTTGCAATAAAGACGATTTTACGCTAATGTGGAAATTGTATGATTTGTAAGGTCCCACAGGGACGAAACTGGCACTCATCGACCAGCAATGCAAGTCTCGGGTGATGTTACAGTTCATATAGGCAATTTTCTTGGCGTCGAAATCATAGCTGGCCGAGAAGTTAAAAGACCAGTTTTTCGTAAAGTTGATATTCCCCGAAAAACTTAGGTTTTGGGTAAACCGGCCGTTGTATTCCATTTTCTTTTTGTTGAAAGACCCATATCCGTAATTGACCGAATAGTTGATAGATAGACTCCACGGGACCTCCCAAATCGCATAACCGTCGGCCCCGAATTGTGTGTCCGATTCTTCCGAGGCTGCATCGTCTTCCGGCTCTTCATTCGGGTCAGGTGGCAGTGTATTGGGTTGTGGTTGAGGCTGTTTGTTGTCGTTTTTTTTCTTGTCCTTCTTTTTAAAAGTATCGTTGTTGAAGGTATAGGAGAAAGATGTTCCTGTACTGGACAAACGGCCTAATCCCTTGCCTACGGTCCACCGGGGTTTGTTCACTCGTACAGGGTTTCCGTAACTGTCCAATTGATAAGTATAGGTATCCCATGTCGCACTCATTTGTAGGTTAAACCCTTTGGTTAGTTTAATGAGTATTGAGGTGTTCAGGTTACTCCATTTCATGGAGTCCGCCGCCATATTATAACTCATATTGGCCGATAGGTTTTCGATTAGGGATATTTTGCGAACTCCTGTCGAGTCGCGGTCCGATTTGACCTTCATCTCCAAATTGTTCGACACCGAGAACGATACTGTTCCCTGTTTCCCTTGTGGAGCTGTACCGAATATTCCGTTTGAGAAAGGTGAATACTTTTCGGTCATCGTTTCTCCTCGCTCGTTTACGTAGGAAAGTGTTTTCCAAAAACCATATCGGGGAGAACTGAAATCGGGGGCAGCGCTGAACGATATAGACGGAGTGAAAATGTGTCGTATGGCCTGTACTTTGTCGCCGAATATTTTCCACGGTTTGTAGAATCCGTATAGTTTGGTATCTGCACTTAACGAACCGTAATAATTAAATACGTTGTAAAATCCGTAGGTCGTGTCTTGAACTATTTTTGACTGCTGTGTATCCCATTCTCTCATAACTTTGTTGGTGTACATACGGTCGGTAAAGTTGAAGCTGGCAGTCAGGTTGAGATATTTGAATACATTGAAAGTCGCCGATATGGGAATGTTGTGATACATACCGTTTCGCCAGTCTTTAATCAGATTCGATTTAAGTATCTGGTCTTGCTTGGTGAGAATCGAGTTTTGGAAACGACCGCTATACGACATTTGTATTTTTTCATACCAACGTTCATTGCCCACGACCGATTTCCGTTTGAATGGGTAAATTTGCCCCATTGACACGGTTAAATTGGGGAAAGAAACATTTAGTGTCGAGTCTTGCGTACGTTGAGTGATATTGGCGGTTGCCGAAAAACTCCATGACGAGTTAGGAATACGGTAGGTCATGTTTACCGTAGAACTTTTGGTGTTTTCGGTAAAGCTGTTGGAATTGTAATAGCTATTTAAATCGTTTCGGGTATATCCGCTGGTTGTGAAATTAACGCTTGCCGATAACGACATGTTAGGGTTGTTTTTAGTGTCTTGGGTATGGGTCCATGCTATTTTGAAGTTCTTCATTTTTGAATAGTCTGGCAACCCTTTATCTCCGGTAATGGTTGTGATGAAACTCAAATCGAAGTTACCGGAATATTTGTATCGTTTGATATAGGCCGAACGGGCGTTGATGCCCCATGAGCCTTTTGTGTAAATTTCACCGGTCAGTGCAAGGTCTATGTAATCGTTGATAGCAAAATAGTAACCGCCGTCACGCAAATAAAATCCTCGTGCCAGTTCGTCTCCGAAAGTGGGAACGATAATACCCGATGAATATTTTTCGGTGAAAGGGAAGAAGCCGAACGGAATGGCGAGAGGAAGAGGAACATCGGCCAGTACCATATACGCCGGCCCCGTTACGATATTCTTTTTGGGACGGACTTTCGCTTGGGTTAATTGCAGATAAAAGTGCGGGTGATCGTGATTGTCGCATGTCGTGTAACGTCCGCTTTTCATGTAGAATTCGTCATTCTCCATTTTTTTAGTTTGTCCGCCAGTCAAGTAACCTTCGCCTTGTTGAGTGACAATATTGGTAATATATCCCTTTTTTGTCTTGAAATTATAATTCATGGTTTCCGATTCGTACTCTCCGCTTTTATCTTTGAAAACGGGACGGCCCACTATATCTCCCACAGAGTCGGGACGACCCACGGCGTAGACTAAGCTACTGTCCATGTTCATCTCGATTTGATCTGCATTGAGCTCCATGCCATCGAACTGTACTACCCCTTTTCCGTACATGTACACCTCGTTACCGTGGGTGAAAACGATAGAATCGTTGGCCTTGTAATCGACAACCGAAGTCAAACCGGCTTTCTTTTTCTTGGGTGAGACAGAATCATTGGCAAGCGAATCGACTCCTAACGAATCCGATTGTAACGAATCTTTGGAAATACTGTCTAAAAGTGTTATTGGTTTATTTGATAATAAAGTAGCACTATCTTTGCTCGTGGTGGAATCGAGTGAAGTCACTTCGCTATAAGACGGATGCCTGTCTTGTGCGATGAGCGACACAAACAGTGAGGAGCATAGAAGAGATAAAAGTATAGCGTATTTTTTGCTGTCTTTTGGCATCCGGCTGTCAATCTGTAATCAACTCGCAAAAATACACATTTTCCATGACTTATCGGCGTTTGGGCTTTATTTAATATATTTTATTCAATGTTCAGAGTATCTTCCTTTTATTGATTGTGTAGGTTTCTATAAAAACAGAGTGGCCATTTCGTCGAAACGGTGTAAAGACGCATCGCCGTATTTAGCAACGCTTTTACGAACTTTATCGAACGGTTTTTCTTGGTCGGGAGTAGATTTCGAATAAAACTTGTCGGCGAAGCAAACGAGTTTTTCTTCGAGACTTATAGGGCACATGTCACGGTGTGGAAGCGGGAGGTTTTGGGAGACGATGTCATCGACCGTCAGTCCGGTTCCTGTGTGTCGTTCACAAACGAGAGCGTGTTTGGGATATCCTTCGTTTCGAAGAAGCTCGGCTCCTATAATGCCGTGACGGATATAGGGCTCTTCTCCTGTACAGTAAATCGAAGGAGTATGGGTGAGGTATACACCGATGTCGTGAAGCATGGCGGCTTCGTAAACAAAGTCCGAATCGATATTTAATTCCGGGTGGGCTTGGGCTAGTTTCAGGGCTTTTTCGGCAACCAGTTTGCTATGGGACCATACGCTGTTATAAAGAGGCGTTCCGGGTTGATAATATTTTTCGAAGATTCGCTGGATATTCATGGTTGTCACTGAAAAAATGTGTTATAAAAGCGACAGCCCGAAAGAGTGTCTCTCCGGGCTGCCGTTGTATAATCTTGTAGTTATTCTACGATAGTAATCCATTTGTGAGTATCGGGTTCGTCGCCGTATTGTATAGCGCGTAACTTATTGTATAGCTTTTCGCAAATAGGACCGGGTTTACCGTCTTTGGAGAAAATATACGATTTGTTTTCATCAAGGTCGTCTATACGGGCGATAGGACTGATGACGGCAGCTGTTCCACAAGCTCCCGCTTCGTCGAATGTCCCGATTTCATCTTCCGGTATTTGTCGTACTTCTACCGTCATGCCCATGTCCTCGGCAAGTTGCATGAGGCTTTTGTTGGTGATTGAAGGGAGAATGGACGTCGATTTCGGGGTGATATAGCTGTTTCCCCGAATGCCGAAGAAGTTAGCCGGACCGCATTCGTCGATATATTTTTTCTCTTTGGCGTCCAGATAGAGTACGGCGGAATATCCCAGTTCATGGGCTTTTTCGCCGGCCACTAAACTGGCTGCGTAATTTCCTCCTACTTTGTAGCGTCCTGTTCCGAGTGGAGCGGCGCGGTCGTATTGACGGAGTATCGCCATAGGGGTAGGTTTGAAACCCTCTTTGAAATAAGGACCTACCGGAGATACGAAGACGATGAACAAATATTCTTTGGCCGGTTTGACTCCTACCTGTGCCGATGTTCCTATTAGTAATGGGCGTATATAGAGTGAAGCTCCACTTTCGTAGGGAGGTACGAATCTTTCGTTCTTCTTGACTACGGTTAGTATGGCTTCGTTAAACTTCTCTGTGGGCAGTTCGGGCATCATGATTCCCCGGCAGGAACTTTGCAAGCGAGCTGCATTCTCGTCCATACGGAAAATGCGGATTTTTCCGTCTTTACCCCGAAAGGCTTTCATTCCTTCGAATGCCTCTTGTCCGTAATGAAGGCAAGTGGCTGCCATGTGTATTTCGAATGTTTGTGAGCTGGTAACTGTAATGTCGCCCCATTTCCCGTCTTTGTAAATACACCGTACATTATAATCGGTAGGCATATAGCCGAATGACAGGTTTGACCAATCGATACTTTCCATTGTTTCGGTTTTTAAGTTTAACTTTATAGGGACAAAGTTAAACTATTTCATGAAATATTGAAACAATGTTTAAGGTTTTATTTTTGTAATATCGATTTGAAGTAAAAAGGATATATTAAAGAGCAATCTTTTGTGTTTGTCCCTCTATTTTAACTAAATAAATACCTCGGACACCTATTTTTAATTCAGAGAGGCCGGGATTGATGGTCCGGTCGGTTACGATCTGTCCTAATATCGTGTAGACTACTACTTGTACTTTGCGTGGGGTACGAATATAAATGCTTCCGTCCTTGCTCGAAACCTCTATGGGGGCTTCTTGGACGGGTTCATTTTGACGGTTGTCGTCGATCTTCCAGATCTCTTTCTCCATAGTTGTTTGAGCTACGGCCGTTGGAAGGACGAAGCCACTGAATACTAACGCGAAAAAGACTGCGTAAAGATACTTCATAACAACACTATCTAAAAATAGAATGTCTTGCAAATCGATATGTTTCACTCGATTATGCCGGTATGGCATCTATTTATATCTCTTGCAAAGATAGCTCTTTTTTGTAGTATTGTATAGGATAAGGCGTTAAATATGATGGGTATGCTCTTTAAAATTTGTAAGTCCGCTTAGGATTTTTGGGAAACCAGCCTTTTTGCACGCGTTTTTCTTGTTCGAAGATTTCTTTAATCGACCAAAAAGAAGAAAAGGCAAAAACACCCAACAAGGACGATATAACTACATTTTCAATGCATAGAGACGATATCACGCCTGCTATCCCCAAAAATAAAAATAACCACCAACAACGAGTACTCCAATAGTATTCGGCTTTGACGACTATGGGGTGGAACATTCCGATGATTAGAAATGTGCAGATTCCAATAACGAGGCCTTGCAGATGATTGTCGATTATAAAATCCATTGTGTAAAGATTAAAAGTTCTAATAAAAGATAATACCGTCTGTTTTGCATTTTATGCAAAGATAGTGTAAACTATAAGCCAAAGCAAGTTTGGTGAATTAGATTGGGTTCTCGGTGGTTCCTATCTTTTGAAACAGTAAAAATTCCCGATCGAAAATAGAACTCTCGATCGGGAATTTGGTTCATAGTAAATCAAATTTCTTTGAAACAACTCCTCGGTGCTTGACAGACCGGACATTTGAAATCGTCTGGCAATTCTCCTTCGTGAATGTATCCGCATACTTCGCAAACGTACTTTTTCCCGGAGTTTGGTTTCGGATCTTCTGGGGAAACATTTTCCTCCTTGATGTAGGTCGGTGCGTTTTTGGGAGCTTTTCCTTTAATTACATGGTGATAGTAGGCATAAGTCATAGGAGTACCATTGTCGGGAATGGTATTGAGGACGCGGGCAAAAATTACGTCGTGAGTTTCGTTGTCGGCAATGTGCAATACTTCGCAGATAATATGTCCCGAAAATTTCCCTGATAAGATGGGGACATCGTTTTGCCACTCATAATCGTAATTTGTGTATTTGTTTCGGTCTCGGCCGCATTGAAACCCGAAAGTAGTGATTAAAGATGTGTCGCTTTCTTCTGCGAGAATAGCTAAGCTGAATTTCCCATGTCGTACGATTATATCGTGGGTATAATTGTTTTTGTTCATGGAAATAGCGACAATGGGATTTTCACTGGTTACTTGAAAACAAGTATTTATGATACACCCCGTAGGGCGGCCGTTGTCATTAGTGCCTACGACATATAGCCCGTAGGTGAGGTTTCGTAATGCTGTAATATCCATAATTAAAGAATATCGGTCTACCCGATAAGGGCAGACCGATGGGTTGTTTTGAGATTTTTGAAACTGAATTTTAATAGTTATTTTTCTTGCGTTCGAAGAAGGCTTGCGGGTGAGCGCATGCGGGACATACTTCGGGTGCTTTTTTGCCACGGAACACATATCCGCAGTTGCGGCATTGCCATTCGATTTCTTCGCTGTCGGAGAACACGGTTCCGTTTTCGATGTTTGATAACAGCTTGCGATAGCGTTTCTCGTGTTCTTCTTCGACTTTGGAGACGTTACGGAATGTGTGTGCGATAGCGGGGAATCCTTCTTCGTCGGCGATTTTGGCAAATTCGGGATAAAGATCTACCCACTCTTCGTTTTCACCTTCTGCTGCCGCTTTCAGGTTTTCTGCGGTTGTTCCGATTACGCCGGCAGGGTAGGAGGCTGTGATTTCGACCATACCGCCTTCGAGAAATTTAAAGAACTTTTTGGCATGTTCTTTTTCCTGTTCGGCTGTTTCCATGAAAATGGCGCTGATTTGTTCATAACCTTCTTTTTTTGCTACGCTGGCAAAAAAAGTGTAACGAGTACGAGCTTGCGATTCTCCGGCGAAAGCTTTCAATAAGTTCTGTTCTGTTTTTGTTCCTTTAATGCTCATAAATTTAATTTTTTTAGTGGTTCTGTTTTGATTGCACAATTATATGACAATTTGTTTGTCAATACAAATATTTAGTTTTTATCATATGATAGAAAATTACTATAAAGTGTAATTTTTCTTATCATTGATTTGCTACTGTAAGCCCATGTCAGGCATTTTTCTGAATAGAATAATCCGTGATTCCTAAACTTTCGTAAGTCTTCATGAGAGCTTCGTCGTCATCCGTGATCACGAGTAACTTATCCCCGGTATGTAGTTTGGTTTTTCCCTTGGGAACACAATATGAATCATTCTTTTTAATCAAGGCGACCAACGTGTTATCAGGTAATACCAAATCCATTAATTTGTCGCCTTTTGCCAGCATGGAAGGGATGACTTCAATTTCGGACATGGCGGTTTTAATTTCTTCGGGTAGTTCAACGTTAAAGACGTTTTTACGTTCTTCGGGGGTTGACAAACCGAGTAGTTTCGCCATGAAACTGACTGTTGTTCCCTGTATAACCAAAGAAAGAATGGTAATGAAGAACACCACGTTAAATATTAATGATGCATGCTGAATATTTGCGATTAGGGGGTAGGTGGCAAAAATGATAGGAACAGCTCCTCGTAAACCCACCCATGAGACGTATGCCCGTGCTTTAGTTGTCATCTTTCGGAATGGAAGAAGGCATAAAAATACACTTATCGGGCGTGCCAGTATGATCATGAATATTCCAATAAGAATACTTAATACTGCAACCGGGAGTAATTCTGCCGGGTTTACTAAAAGTCCTAATGTGAGGAACATTACAATCTGGAATAGCCAAGTAATACCATCAAAGAAGGTGGTAAGACTTTTTTTGTGTACTACTTTATGATTTCCAACTACTAATCCGGCTAAATAAACAGCTAAGTAACCGTTACCTTTTACTAGATCAGTAAACGAGAAAATGAAGAACACGAAGGCTAGTAAAAGAACGGGATATAGTGATTGGTTGATGTTTAGCTTATTGATACAGTACACGGCCAATCTTCCTAACAGGTAACCGGATACGGCACCGATACTCATCTGCATGATGAATTGCAGTATCGTGTTACTTAAGCTACTTTCTCCTGATTGAATAATCCCAATAAGCAATATTGTTAACATATAGGCCATCGGGTCATTACTACCACTTTCCAGCTCTAACATGGGGCGTAGGTTTTCTTTTAGCCCTTGTCGTTTGGAACGGAGAATCGAGAACACGGAAGCAGAATCGGTAGACGACATGACGGAGGCGAGTAACAATGATTCCGTGAAATTCAGGGTGATAAAACTGTTCCCTAGATTTGTGATGTAGTAAATAAAATATCCCGTGAGTAAAGCGGTAAGCATGACTCCGACCGTGGCGAGAACAATTCCCTGGCCTAAAACAGGTTTGATTTCTGCTGCACTTGTATCCATACCACCGGAATAATATAATACTTAATGCAATAACTCCTATAAATTGTGCGGTTTGTGGGTTATTGAATTCTATTCCAAGACCGTCAGTTCCAAAAAGCATTCCTACTCCCAGAAAGAGAAGTAAGGCGGGAACTCCAAAGCGAAATCCAGCTTTTCCGACAACGATACTGACAAATAATAGGATAGATCCAATAAGTAATATATTTCCGGCATTTAGAATCATAAGTGTTTAGTTTTAAAAGGTTATTTATCTAGT
>OGRA01000752.1_pt1 | contig 33675 bp, 33 predicted proteins | sample 1553351 | NCBI WGS metagenome assembly OGRA01 (sample SAMEA2580056, study PRJEB22360) | human gut metagenome | biome: human gut; feature: human-associated habitat; material: faeces | place: Denmark | collected 2008/2010
TGAGAAGGTATTCCTTTCCGCGCTTTTCTTCCAGCCCGTCCACGGATTTCAGAACGCGCTTGTCCTCCAAGAGCTTGAGAAAAATCTCATAGAGGTCGCATTCCTTGATGTGGTACGGCGTTCCGCTCTCCGCTTTCAGCCGGGAAACGAAGTCTCTGACGATCAACTCATCTGCCGGATCATAGCAGAACACATGAATTCCGACTTCGTTGCTTAATCCTTTATTGGCAAGAAAACTGGGGTCGGATATTCTGTCCCGGATTCTATCCAACTCTTGCTTGATGTCGCTCATGCCAGAGCCTCCTATCTAAAGCAGTTAAAAGCTGCAAGTGCTTCGAGATCGTTATTTCTGCGGATGCCTTCTTCCAGCTCTTCGCAGAGGAACAGCGGATTGAGCCGCGTCGATTTGAAGGTGTCAAGGATCTCAACCTCAACTAAAATCTTCGTCAGCACTTGCTTGATCTTATTGACCGTGGACTCACTCCATCCGGCAATGTCATCGTTCTGTTCCTGCAAGTGGGAAAAGAATACATTCAGGTCTTTCCGCGAAAACTCGAAGTCCTGACTCCGGAACTTTTCTCCGATCACGCCGACCATGAAGTCCCAGACAATGCGGTTGTATCGCATCATGGCATAGAGGTTGATCTGCTTTGCAATCTCAACCGGAGCCGATGATAATTCCTGCCGGAGCTGCTCATCATCCAAGGCATCCAGGCGCTTATAGCAGCTTCGCACCATGCGGTCAACAAGCCGCTCGGTCGGATACTGAAACAGATTGTTCTTTTTGATTTCTTCGATAGCGTCCTCCACGGATGTCCCATCGAGGTAATATTTCGATGCAATGCGGATTTCATAGAAGAGGAACTGTTCCGCTGTGATCGTTCCGTTATAAATCAGAGATCGTTCCATTCGCTTCTCCATCCGAGCCTGTCTCCCAAGCTCAACCCCAAGCTCACTGTTATCATATCATATTGCCTATCCTATAATGCGGACTTTATCATGCGTTTTCACGCGAATCCGGCACAATTTCCATAATATCTTCCACGCCGCAGTCCAGTGCCGTGCAAATTTTCAAAAGTATTTCCGTCGTAACATGACCATTTCGCCCCATTTTTGTGACGGACGCCGGGCTAATGCCCGCTTTCGCGCACAGATCTTTCTTTTTCATATCCTTGTCAATCAGCAGTTTCCAAAGCTTCTTGTAGCTCACAGCCATAGTTCGATTCCTCCAGATGAAAAAAGTGCTCTGCTGCTTGGCAGAACACCTTTGTGCAAAGCTGCCAAGTCTAACAACAGCGCTTCGCAGCGTTGTATCTTATTGTATCAAAGCAGGATGGAAAATGCAAGGAAATGATAAATACGAACGATTTTTATTTCGAAGACCACTTATCGAATTCGCCCTTATCTTTGTTTATTGCCGCGCAAATTCTGCATCTCATAAGGCACATGAATCGTGCTGTTTCGCACGCAAAAATTCTATGCTATTCGTACCGAATGCGCAAATATTAATTAAGTATCTTCATCGAATCCACCATAAATGCAGTTGAGCCTTACCCATTTCTCTGCTACAATAAGAAAAAACGCAGCGGAGGCTTAGCTATGATCCGTGAAATCTGCAAAGACGAATTCTTTTTATCTCAAAAGTCAGAACCTGCCACGGCTGACGATTTGGCAATCGTGCAGGATTTATTGGACACGCTGGCCGCGCACAAGAGTGGCTGCGTGGGCATGGCGGCGAATATGATTGGCGTCAACAAGCGCATCATCGCGTTCGACAACATTGGTACATACATGGTCATGTTCAATCCCGTGATCGTCAAAAAATCCGCGCCCTATGACGCGGAGGAGGGCTGCCTGTCCCTGACCGGCACGCGGAAAACAAAGCGTTATCAGACCATCAAGGTGCAGTGGCAGAATGAGCAGTTCCAGACGCGCATTAAAACGTTCACCGGCTGGGCGGCGCAGATCATTCAGCATGAGATCGACCATTGTGAGGGGATCATCATATGATTTTATACTTTTCCGGCACCGGAAACAGCAAATACGTTGCCAAACGCATTGCGGACGCGCTGGGCGATGAGATCGTAAATCTGAATGCCCGCATCAAGGCTTCTGACACTTCACCCGTCGAAACCGACGAACGGCTGATTATCGTCACGCCAACTTACGCTTGGCGCATTCCGCGCGTCGTGCGCGACTGGCTACTAAAAACGGAGCTGCACGGCGCGAAAAACGTATGGTTTGTCATGACCTGCGGCAGCGAGATCGGCAACGCCGACAAGTACAATCGCGAACTCTGTACGGAAAAGGGACTTTCCTGCATGGGCACGACGCAGATCGTCATGCCAGAGAATTATATTGCGATGTTTTCTGCACCGAAGACGGATGAAGAGCGGAAAATCGTCGCCCAAGCCGAGCCCAGCATCGACCAAGCAATTGCGGCGATTCAGCGCAATCAGCCGTTCGCGCCGACGCGGAACAATCTCTACGACCGCTTTATGAGCGGCCCGGTCAATCCGATTTTCTACAAGTGCTTCGTCAAAGCGAACGCCTTTACCGCGTCAAGCGCCTGCATCGGCTGCGGGCAGTGCGCGAAGCGCTGTCCGATGAACAATGTCGCGCTGAAAGACGGCAAGCCGGTTTGGGGCAAGAACTGTACCCACTGCATGGCGTGCATCTGCTACTGTCCGGTCAGCGCGATCGAGTACGGCAAAAAGAGTGTCGGCCAGCCGAGATACCACTTTGAGGCGCTGTAAAGAGAAATTTCACAGAAAATAGTCAACGATAGGGGAGGGGTCTTATATGCTGCTTGCCATTCATCTTGTCATGACCGGATCATTCGTTCTGCTGGGCGTTGTGTTTGCGTCCGGGAAAGGAACCGGACTGATTGCCGGTTATAACACGGCCACCGCCGAGGAGAAAGCAAACTACGACAAAAAGAAGCTTTGCAAGGCCATGTCGCGGCTGATGTTCGCGCTGGCCGGGTGCTGGCTGGTCATTGCGTCGAGTGAGGTTTTCAAGGAAATCGCTCTGCTGTGGATCGGGCTGGCGCTGTTTCTTGTCATTAGTGTTTTTGGGGCTGTGTATGTAAACAGAGGATGTAAAGTCAGACCATGATACGAAAATTCGAAACTCAGGATCTGGGCACGGTCATGCAGATCTGGCTGCACGGCGATCTGGACGCCCATGCGTTTATTGCGGCAAGCTTTTGGAGAGGGCATTTCGAGATCGTGCGCGATATGCTCCCGCAGGCGGAACTCTACGTTCACGAGAACGAAGCCACCCGGCAAATCGACGGTTTCATCGGTCTGACGGAGAACCACATTGAGGGGATTTTCGTTGCAAAATCCGCGCGTTCCAAGGGCATTGGAAGAGCACTGTTGGAGTATGCAAAGTCGCGCAAACCGCGCTTGACGCTGAGCGTCTACCAGAAAAACGAGCGTGCAATTGCGTTTTACCGGCGAGAGCAGTTTGTCGTGCAAGCAGAGGGTATTGACGAGGACACGAATGAAGCGGAAATTTAGATGCTCTGGACGCGGCAGGCGCAGAGAAATTGACGGAGGACGGTCAGTCGTCCTCCGTTTTGTCAATCTGTAAGCTGCTCCCGCAGAAAGTGTCTGAGCTTCTCCAAATCCGGATCGCAGAGCACCGGCAGGATCTCCACCAGCTTTTCTGGCTCCAGATTCCACCACTGATAGCGCAGCAGCAGCAGATCTTTCAGCTCCGCGTCAAATCGCTCCTTGATGAATCTCGCCGGGTTTCCGCCGTAAACAGTGTACGCCGGAACATCCTTCACCACCACGGAATAGGCGGCGATGATCGCGCCGTCGCTAATCTTCACGCCGGGCATGATGATGCTCTCGCGCCCGATCCACGCGTCGTTTCCGATGACCGTGTTGCCCTTGCGCGGAAGCTGCGCCATGTGCGGCGGCGTATTCTCCATCCAGGCGCCGCCGAAAACGTTGAATGGATACGTCGTGGCGCTGCTGATGTGGTGATTTGCCGGACTCATGATAAACTTCGTGCCGGACGCGCTCTGACAGAACTTCCCAATCACGAGATGATTGCCAAACTCCGGGTAGTTGAACAGCACATTATTCCGTTCAAACCCCGTCGGGTCGACCGCGTCGTCATAATAAGTGTAGTCGCCGACCGTGATATTCGGCGCGCTGACGACGTTCTTCTGGAATATTCATCACCATTATGTCTTTTCTGGCTGCTTTTTCATCACAAAATTTGTGAGCACAACGCCGCGCCGGATCACTCCCTGCTTGCGAACGACGCGGTATCCGCGATGCAGAAAAAACGGTTTTGCTGTGATAAAGGCGTGCGTCGTGACGGTCTTTCTGTCCGCGAAACGCTCCAATTCGTCGCAGATCGCAGATGCAATGCCCTGTCTCTGATAGTCCTTGCGGACATACAGCCTGTCCAGATAGCCGCTTTCATCCAATATCCCAGAATCCGGCATTCTCACCATTTTCTATCGCAACAACCGTCTTGTGCGCCGGAAAGACGCGTCCCATGCCTGCAAATCAACCGCTTCGGTCACCCACGCATCCAGTTGTTCCTGCGAATAGTCCTCGGTCTGGAAAAAGAGTTCCGCCATCAGTGCCAAGTCAGAAGGTGTGTATTCTCGAAGCTACATATGCTGTCCTCACAAACTCTGATTTACTTTAGTATATCTCTTGCCCATTCCGTACAGGCATCGGATTCTTTCAAACCGAGCTCTTGCCAAATACCTGCGTAGTACAAACCTCTATCTGGATTTCTGGCATTATTCTTTCTCTTTCCATATATGTGGTTTTCATCATATACTTCATTCATCGTCCAAGTTGCCTTTGTAGCGCCCTCCAACGTCAATACCCGCTTTTTATCAAAACGCAGCACACCTGCGCCGGGCTTGCTTTCATCCAAAGAAAGCCTCTCTGATGCTTTGAAAATCACGTTTGTTGCGTTGCCGATCCGGTCAGCGGATGAATGAGGATGCCACCATATCTTCTTCTGCTTTTCCGGTTCAGAGATAATCTCACCTACCTGAAGATATCCCCAGATAACTTGAATATCTTTTCCACGATAAAAATCACCGCAATCTCGCATGTATCTATATGCGCCGTCTTTGTACCATACAAAGTGGAAGTTCCCAAAAAACAGGAAGATATCCCCCTGTGCAACACCAATGTTTTTTAAATATGTAGCTGCTGCATTTCGCTGCCCAAACGCTGGAAACCATCCGTCGATATTTTTCACCCGCCGCTCTGAATCCAAATCAGGATCGACATGGCAGTGATCCCCACCCTTATATCTCAGGTCATGCAATATTTGAGAATACCGAACCCCATTGTAGTAAAGAGAATCGTATGTATCGACGTCATTGCTCGGAATTGGAAATGAGATCATTGCCCCATCTTCAAAAATTGGGCTGACGATGCCGCCATTTGCAGAGTCAAATCCTTTTCGGCTGAGTATGATTTTCATTCTTCACGCTCCTGATAAACTCTGATCTCGGCGATGTCATACTTCTTCTGCACAATGAAATACTCGATGATGCGCGTCATTCTGGTACCGCAAACCGCTCATCTCATCTGGAATCAAACCAAAGTGCCATTGTCCGCCGTTTTTTCAACTTCGGATAGTTCTTCCCAATCTCCGAGATTGCCGCACCTGCGAAGATAGTTGTGACCACCATCCACGGCGCACGCCCCGCAGCTGCAACATTTGAAATCATGAATGGTTTTGCTCTCAATAATATCTCCGCACTTTTCGCATCTGATTGCATTCCTGATAATTCTCGGCATACTAATTCCTCTTTATCACTTTTCTAATTTTTGCTCTTTCTACACTTACATCCGGGGTCGTAGCAGTGGGATGGCATGCTTCTCCGAAATGGATTTCTTTATTATATTGCGCGTTGCCTGCTTGCTCACAGTTTTGCGGAAGTCGGGCCTATTCCCTTGATGCACAACGCAGACTGCTTAAGTCACAAAATTTCCTTTTTAGAAATGAAACTTCAGGCTTCCAAATGAATTTCTTATATTCAAATTCACTTGCGTCAAAATATCCAACATTGTTCTTCGCTCTGTCTGAACTATGAGTAAGCACTTTTGCATATCTTCTGCTGTAGCATTGTATTGGTAATATTTCTATAGAAATACCTTGACGGTTAATCCCTACAACATAGGCAACAGCCGCAACTGTTTAAACCGATAGCGTGTGCTTCTCATCATTTCTATATCCTAGTCAGCGCAGAAGAACAGCTGATATCATGTACATAATCTCTGATATGCCTTGCGAACAGTTTGTGCCATCAGGATCCTGCGCTGACGCAGAAATTCCATATATTCCATACTCTCGAAATTATCAGGCAGAGCGTGTTCCTTGCAGGTTTTGCGATACCCTTCTTCGCCCAGCTTTTGACGGTAATATGCAACATAGTCCTGTGGCGCCTTATCTGAGATTTCGATGTTTGTGGCATAGTCGAGATAGGTAAAATTCGCGATTTGATTCCGATCACGATCATTGTCAACGCCAATACCGGTCAAATAATTCTTTGGAAAGATGTGGTGTTTGTCAATTGCGTTCTTCGTGCCGCTAGACCCCAAAATGAAATATTTTGACACTGGGGTGTTGCTGAATAACATCGGCGTATTCAGCACGATCTGAGCCGCGACATACCCATACCACGCAGGAGAAATAGCTGCTGCACTGTTCAGTTCATTTGGGAGTGTCAGATTGAAATAGTCATCTGTAAAGTGAGTTTCAATCACGCGGTCGATATAAGCCAAAAATTCTGCTGCGGTATGAATATCTCGTAGATCCGCAAATTGCTTCTCTACTTCGGACTCCGTTGAACCGGTGTAGAAATATGTAATAGTGCTCATAAAGAACCACTTGCTGATGCACTTTTTGAGCTGCGTGGCATTCAACTTGTAGTCATACTTGGCAATCAGATAAAGGACATAACTGAAGACGACTGCGTTGGAGGACGCAATCAGTTTGTCGCTGATATATCCAGCTTCGGCTAAGATATTGATAAAGCCATGCCAATTGTTTAGATTCATGACTTTGTCCAGAGCTTTCTTGAAAGTCTGAAGATTTTCATGCCGCTCTTCCGTGGAGAATTTACCGGTCTCCAGATTTTTGCCTCGCAAGAGCATATACGCATATCTCAGTCGCGCTCGCCTGAAACCAACGCCAACAGCCATGCGGATTAAATGCGACGGTTCAATTGCCAAAAGTGTATTATAAGAAGTGTTCGCGGCTGGGATTCTGGATGCTGCCGCAAATGTATTGATCGTATCACTGGTTTCATTTTCGTAAACGGAGATCAGCGTCTGGATGAAGTTATTCTCTGTCAACTTCTGCCCGCCAGAGTTAACACGGACAAAAATATCTGCGACATCTTCTTCATCTGCAGTATAACTGATTTCCAATGTGGGCAGTGAATAGTCCGTGAGATTTAAAAGCGTATTGATATTGTCCTCAATTTTATCTTCTTCCTCGTCTGTCAGCAATGGAAGACCTTTCTTACCACGGCTTTCGTTGGCTTCTTTTATAAAACGGCGCCGCAAAGAGCTGATAGAGTTATCCTCTTTTGCGAGAAATACATCACTGATTCGGCTGATCCACTCGGTGTCCTTTTCGTATGCTTGAGACCATACAGCAAATTCACAAGTCAGTGGATTATAGGAGATTTTGATCTCGCGATCCACAAAGTTCTTGTCTTTCACCTTAACAGCAAACATAGCCGCAACAAGGGCGGTCAGTCGCTGCTGACCGTCAATAACAAGTTCTTTGGGGTCCTCGTAAGTCTTTGAGTTATCACCGATTGTACTCTTTTTGCTTTCGTAATCAACCGGAGACTCCCACAGCATAATGTAGCCAATAGGATATCCTTTGAGCAAGGAGTCAAAAAGTTCACGAACTTTGTTATCTTTCCAAACAAATGGGCGCTGAAGGTCAGGCAGACCAATACGGCCGGTGCGAACATCATTGACCAAATCTCCAACTTTGCTGGGGATATTCTTGAACAGCTCTTTTCCCATGTTGATCTCCTCAAACCGGTTCACCTGTTTTTTGATTGTCTAATTCAACTTTATTCGTATTCAATACCATAATTGTATCGCGACCTTACTGCCAAGGCGTATTCCACCGCATGACAACTTTGTTTATAATGATAGCACATTCGGTAAAGAACAGCAAGAAAACAATACATTTGTGTAGATTAGTGGTGCCTATTAGTATTATCTACATTATGCGTTGAAAAGATATTCTTCAAGACCCTTTGCCAGATGAAGAGGCAACGGTAGAACCGTCGACCGATTGGACTGAATCGGAATATCTCTCAACGCATTGGTATAGAAGATCCAGCTTGCTGCATCATCATCCGGCTGAAGCTGCAGCGGATACAGCTCAATCATGTCCTTTTCTGCAAATGAATGCCTGGGGCAATTGATCTTAGATTCTCTAAAGCTCCGTGTATAACGATTATCATTTGGTTTCGTATGAATGCCCCAGTACACATCCTCATATTTAAAAATACCCGATGTAGAGGAACGCTGCGAATTTTCGTCAGAAACTTTTACACGCAACTCCGTGAAATAATCTGGAACTTCTTGATTGCTCCTGATCCGGATGATTCGCACGCCTGAATTCGCCAAGGAGAGTAAGTACGGACTTTGCGGCATCCCGACATTTACCTGAGTCGGATAATACGCTTTTGCTTTATCATATCCACCGATCTCCTTGTCGGAGATACCGCCCCATACCGCCCGCGTATTTCCATCGGATTGGACCAAAACCAATACTCCGTTTTCCGGTGTATTGTATCGATTTTTCAACTCTATGAGTTTTTGCTTCGCAGGGGTGCGGCTTGCCGCAACACAACGCTGTTCCAAATCGCTTTTCCAGAAAAGCTGCGCCATCTCGAGGCACGCTTCCCGATAAGAAACCGTCTGGTTTGAGAACGCGTCACAATGGACCCGTGTCTTTCCCTCTATCAAATCAACCGTAATGTAAAGCGGAAGAAAACGAGCTTTATTTGAGATCCCCTGAACTTGCGTACACAAATGCATCCCCACACAAGGCGTATGCGTCAAATCAGGCTGGTCCCGTTTAGGATCCAGCAGGGTCACAACACCCAGCTGTCGATAGAGATCATATACAGCATTTTCAATTTTGTTCTGGCTGGCATCTTCCTCAGGGGTAACAAACTGTACAACTCGTCCCGTTTTGGCAAACGCATTGCGAAGGACGGATTTCGGATCGCCGACAACATAGTTCTCTTGCCCGGGCAAAACGAAAATACAAGCCGTTACTGCGTCGGTATCGCCTAATAGTTCGGCGATTTCGCCGCATCGCGTAATCTGCGTTTGCCGCTTATCGTCTGGCATACTATCCGCAAGACTGCCGACTTCTTTACACACATACCGCACTTTCAAACTGGATGTATCCTTTTCATCGCCAAAATCCCGTTCAATTTTGGCCTGAATCTGTTTCAGCAGTCTTTGCTGTGAATCATCTTTCCATAGACCATACAGCTCGAATATAATTTGGTCTGTCGCGGCGCATTGCCTGACCCAGTTCCGGAAATCTTCAGAATCCGCATATTCCTGCGGGGAACTATATTTTTTGAGCTTATGCCCTCGCAGCATGACCCGTTCCGCTTCGGGCTGCTCACAAATCATATTACCGAGCAGCGTAAACACCGAACGGTGCAGTGATGCCTTGTCAACGACAGACACACCCGTTCCGATTTTGGAAGCTACAAAGCCGGCCATGCCGTTTTTGTAGGGAAGAAGAATTGTTTCTGCATATGCCGTGGGATTTTTTACAATAGCTTCCGCCGATGGTAATTGCGCGTAGCTCCAAATATTGTAGCACTCTTTGTCCTGTTCTTTCCATATGGGCTGTTTGGCAATGGAATCATAGACAATGGGAACTTGGCAATATTTATTCTCTGAAACCTTTATATGAGAATTGACTGCATTTTTCAAAAACGGAGTCCGTTCTTTATTGTAGTTATCAGGAATCCAGCGGCGAATGCTCATCTGGCACAACAGCAGCGCTTTTCTTTCCGGAGGAGTTGTCTGCACAGATAAGTCAAATACAAAAGAGTACTGATGGTGACTTTTCATATCTGTGATTGGATCGCTGACCAGCTGATTCTTAGCGGCATAGCAAAGGTGCAGTGTTTGTCCGTTCAGGGTGATCTCTTTTCCCAACAGACGGTTGATTGCCAGAAGCGGAATCGCCTGATAAGCAGTTTCACAAACCGTCCCGTTTTCAAGTGTAAGACAAACTTGATCTGTGGATTGACCTGCCGCAAATTCTTCCCAATTCATCGTATCACAAAATTCTTTTGCGAGTTTTTTGACTATGGGGTTCGCTCTTGAAGACGTGACGTAAGTAGCCTTTACCCAAGTCTTAATAATGCTGCACAATGCCTGAATATTCTTCTCAGAGTATTCATAGCAGGATGTAAGCCAACGCTCATCATGGCTGTCCTTTTTTAACGGGGCTAAAGCGATGATACCTTCCATCCAACTGTCGACCAGCTTCTTCAGCGCATTTGTTGGAAGTCCATACTCATCCTTGAACTTTGGATTTGTCTTCCGCGCGATGTTCAGCAAGGTCGCTTTCCATGATGCGGGAAATCCCAAATAGTATAAAGTGCAGGTTTGATTGGGAGACAGTTTATATGCCAACGGATAGATTTTATGATTCATATGGAATGTCCTTTCGATAGGCTTTATAAAATGGAGCATACAGCGTTTTGGCAATTTCAGCGCTGTCTTTGCAGGTCATCAACGTGTCTAAGTATCGGCCCAGCTCGGAGAGACAGTCAAAGTCACCCTGTTTTTCTTCACGGCCGCGAAATGCGCCGTCAATAAAATAAACATGTGGTTCCGGCTTAGTCACATCTGTTACACGCGCCAACCGGCCAAAGATCTGCAGGATTAAAACAAACAATGTTGCAACCACATCTTTCCGATCTTCAGCGTCCAACTCAGCTAGGCCAAACGATTTGCTTTTGCTCATCTTTGCCCACTGCTGTGCCGCAAATTGGCGGACGCGCGCATTGTATGCGAACAGAGATTCTTGGGGAGCCCGATGACAGTGGGACTCCACAAATCCATTGAGCTTGCTGCCCTTTTGCTGGATATCATCAGGCACAGCCATCGGTCGTACCATGAAAAACACTGCGCAAAGGGCAGAGTGGCCATACTCATCGACAATGTTGTGTCCACGCTCGATTGCCATAGCAGGTGCAATCAGAATCTCCTCTTTCATCTTTGCAAAACGGCTGACCTCTCCCCGGCGCACCGTTCCCTGAACGTTCTCGCTGCTGACAGCATCAGAGATCATCCGGCAAACCTGTGCAGAGCAATTGACCTTCCGCAGGGCCGTCTCCAGTGTGCGCTGTACTTCCTGCGCCTGCACGTAGCTGTTGACAACCAATAGGATTTTCCCGGCTTTTCTTTCATATTCTCTAACAATCAGATCGACTGTCCTTTCGGTTGCAGACCGAAGCTGCAGCATACGTTGATCGTCTGACGCGCCGGAAATACGCTCAGGAAAACCGGATTCAAAGAAACGAGTTTTTTCTAAAAATGCGCGTTTCTCACCATCCGCTTCCAGGATATAGTTCACTGGTCGATTGATGTGGTACTCATAGGAGCCCTCCGCCCAGCTGGAACCGGACAGCATGATCACATGGGGTCCCGCAGAATTGCCCTGTGCGTCAGTGCGCAAATATGGAAGATCTTTCATCAGACTTCGTCCAAATGCAAACTGGCGGAACAGAATAATGTCTTCGTCATCTGTCTTTTTCAGGCCAAACAGATTGCCACACAGCGCAGAGGGAAGGAAATACTGCTGCTGCCGAAAACGCGTTTGCAGAAATCCGAACAGTTCATTTTGACCATAAGAGGTTTCGTGGCTGGCCTCATACGCATCACTGAGGTTCCGAATAAAGTGATCAAAATAAATGAGCCGCAAAATAAGCTTGATGCGAGCATCTTGAATTTGTTTTACTTTATCCTTCTTAGGCCGCGGAAAATTATCGCCCATTTCATTCAGCCAAACATGATACATTTGGTTAAAAAAAGTTTCATCGGTACTCTTGCAGGAACTCTCAAGAACAGCCCATAGCGTACTCTGCCGAATGCCGTCTTCATCCTGTATGTCTATTAAATCGTAAATGACTTGATAGACAGCATACGGAATTCTATATTCTGTCTCATCCCGGCACATATCCTCTAAGAGGGTAAGGGCTGAGAAAGGATCTCCGTACGCAATTTTCTTCCATGCACCTAATTCATGGTGCAGAGATTTTACGAGACAACTTAGGACTGTCACGCTCTGGCGCTGCATTTCATCGTATCGCTGTTCGGCCAAATTTTCCTCTCTGCGTTTGCTGCTTAGCCGCATATAGGCACTGCAATCTTCAGCGCATTCACGGATATAGCTATTAAAGCTCGTTTCCGGCATAAAAAAGTGATCCAGCGTTTTTTGAACTCTGTCGCTTTCATCGAAGACAACCACATCAAAGTCGCGCATTACCAGTTCTAAGAAGGTTTCCCGCTGCGCTCTATCCGAGATGCCGCAAAGCCGGCAACTGTTGTGATAACAACGGAAGCAGTATAGCATTCACGGAGCATCCGGGTTCCCAGGCACTGATGAAAATACGGACACAGGTGATTCTTGTTTCCTTTTTTCAGGGTGTAGCATGGCTCTTTGCCGAAAGCGACTGCTTCGCTATGCTGCGCATCCATCCCATCAACCAAACATAACGGCGTTAAGTATTGAGAAAAGTCTGCCGACAAACAGGTCTCATAGGGCTGCGCAACCTGATTGATATATTTCAGCCTTTCGCTGCGTCCAATCAACGGGCTTGCCGTAACGCCAAAGGCTGATAAATATTTCTGCAGGTTCATGACTTCGGCTACTGTGTCAACAACAATCGTCATCCGACATCCATTTTTATAACACCAAAATGCCAACACCTTGATCAGCGTGGATTTGCCTGCGCCAACCATGCCAACGATATTGATGACCTCAAGAATTGTGAGTTCCGTACATGTACTGACGGAAGCCTCCTTGATCTGCTTGAGAACATTGGTCGTTAAAATCGCATAACACGGATCACCGGGATGCATCTCGGCCATTTCCTTTGCGGTATTCAGCAGTTCGTCCAAGGTGACGGAAATTGCTTTTCTGCGTCCCTTTTCAGAAACTCTCGGTGGAACAGGTGCGGTACAGTCCCTGTCGAATCTGACCGAAACAGTTTCGGTTTCCCCGTTTTCCAAATTCAAATACGGATAGCGATATGTCCCGGCTCCGGCATAAGCAGGCGGCTTAGCTTCTTCAAGCCCCTCCGGCCAAAACCGCTTCCACTCCCTTTGGCGCTGCTCATACGGATAGGGATATTCCCCCTCTACTTTGGAAAACGAATGACATCCCTCCGATTTCTCAAACGAAAAAGCGCGAACCGCATCATATTTTGAATCCTGATATGCTCGCAAATCATCCTGCCAGTATTTTTGAGAACGATAGTAACCCAATGCGTGCCGGGCCTGCTGCAAAGTGTGTTCCATATTTGTACACGCCGTTGTGCCAATAAGCTGATATTGGGCAAATAAAAGATAGGCTTTTACTGGATCGGCGGCAGGTGCATTCAGAGCAAGTAAATGTAGAACTGCTTCAATCGCTGCAAATCTGGCAAGCGGCATAGGCTCATCCATGCCTTGAAATTGTGCCGCAAGCGGAGCGTACCATCCGTCTTTGGCCTTATTCACCACTGCGCATCGCCTCCTTCTTCGCAATTGCAGTTTTCAACGCTCTCAGAGTCACACACTCTACATTCTCTTGATCCTTCAGTACGCGGTTGATAATTGCGGTATAGTTTCGCTGATTGACCGTGTATTCGTTGGGAATCACAAAATAACCGCGTGCATAGTCCCCGGAAGGGAATCCACCATCATTTTGAATTTTCGCACGGAGCGCGATGGGATTTCGATATGCCTTTGCGTCAATTGCCCAAACATCCCCGTCCGAGAACTGGATTTCCACATCATAGCGATCCATCTGCGGCCACAATGCCCAACGAAGCTTCTTTTTCTCACAAAACGCCGCAATTTCAAGTTCAAGCTTTCCCGGCGCAGCAAAATACCGCATGACACCTTTCTTTAACCGATAGAGATCGCCGGCCGAAATGTCCAGCTTCATATCATCCGTGAGTTCGGGGAGGGTATCTGTGCAATGAGTTGAGTGACAGCTGTATCCATACTTTCCATGCATCATCGTCCATCCGCATTGAGGACAGCGGTAACTTTCCTCCGTAATTCCCTCGTAGGCAAACTGGAAGGCGTCTCTGGCCATCGGATCATCGGCCAACTCAAGAGACATGGTGCGCCTATCCTCGAGTGTGATAATCGGATGCTCGATTATATATCTTCTGACTCTACAATAATCTTCTTGACTTAAAGTAATTATTTTTTCATAAAGAACACGCTCGTCTGTTCCATTCATGATGTCACTATCCTGTGTTTCCAAGAACTCATAGCAATCCGAGCTGGGGACATATGCGTTACTGGCTTTTTGATACGCAAAGGCGTCATAAGCATAAAAAGGCTCTTCCTGAAGATGCAGTTGCTCGACAACTTCCGGTTCCCATGTATCGAGCCACTCCTCAATAGGTCTGGTGATAAAATGCGCAAGGAAAGAGGCTTCGTCGGGATACTTGATAGCGACTTGACTCCCTGCCCATTGACTTGCAGCTAAAAACATATTGATTCCATGCTGCATAGCTTTGCTGTAGGGATACCTTGTCGGTTCCGCTTGCAGAAGCTGTTCTTTTTCAATCAATCCTTTTGCAATCAGAGCGAATGTTTTTCGCATAAATGCCGTATCCACGGGAATCCCTCCTGCCTTGAAACAAAATAAAACGGCTCTCCTGACATATACAAGAGAACCGTTGAAAAATACAGCATTATTTGGTTATATACAAATCGCTAAACAACATATATATACCGAATCAATGCGCTTTTTACTTTTCTCGTGTACAAATGTAATTATAAGGAATGTCTTCTGGCTTGTCAAGAGGCATTTTCACTTCCTTTGTATATGATCTAATTTATGAGCTTTCTTACCTTTTTGAGGTCAGTCACACTAGCGTCTCGGGCACATCATTGACATGACAATACAAAATTTCCATCGCAGATATTTCAAAACATCCTACTTGCCTCTTGACTCTCCCGTTACGTCATAGTGTATGCTAAACTCACACGGAGGAGGGATTGCCATGATGACTATTCACGAAGTCAGCAAGCTGGCCGGTGTCAGTGTCCGGACGCTGCACCATTACGACGCCATTGGCCTGTTGCTGCCCACCGCGCTCACCGAAGCGGGTTACCGGCTGTATGACGATACAGCGTTGGCACGGCTGCAATCGATCCTGCTGTTTCGAGAGTTGGAATTTCCGCTGAAGGATATCAAGCGGATTTTAGATGATCCGAATTTTGACAAATCTGCCGCGCTTGAAGACCAGATCAAACTGCTGGAATTGCGGCGGAAACAGCTTGGAAAACTCATCGCCCTCGCCCGTGAGACTTTGAAAACAGGAGTGACACCTATGAAATTTGACGCATTTGACAAGACCGAACAGGCGCGCTTTGCCGCCGAGGTCAAGGAAAAGTGGGGCGGCACTACCTCGTATCGGGAATACCAGCAGCGCAAGGAAAATAGCTCTGCCGGTGACTTCTCCGAGTTGATGGCGCAGTTTACAGAGTTGGGCAAGTTGAAAAATCTTGCGCCTGCCACGCCTGAGGTGCAGAACGCGATCCGCAAGCTGCAGCAGTTCATCACTGACCATTTCTACACCTGCACACCGGAAATTCTGGCCGGACTGGGCGAGATGTATGTCGCCGACGAACGTTTTCGCGAGAACATCGACAAGACCGGCGGTGAAGGCACAGCGGCATTCGTATCCAAGGCGATTGCTGTATACTGTGGGAAGTGAGTATTCTTTGCTTATTGCGATGCAGAATTTGATCTGCGGTTCTCAGCGGAATATCATTGGGTCTCTTTGCCTTTACGAACAAAATACTTGAACCTGCGGGCAATCAGAGCTACAATGCCAACACCTTATAGCGAAGACGAACTGAACGGGAGGTTAGAGAATGAACAACGAAAGCAGCCCCTTTCGGGACTATGCATCAATCAGCGTTGACGACCTGAAAGATCAGGCAAACAGTCTTTTGAATCTTGTGACAGAGGAGCAGCGGCCGCTGCGTGTATTCATGAATAATGGCAAGGAGTTTTTGCTTTTTCCACAGGATATGCTTGCCCCAATTTCCGATTCTGACTTTCGGCTGATCCTGCTGTCGGCAATGCGATATGCGATGGGCCGGAAAACCTATATGCCATCGGTGATCGCTGATTATATCAAGCGCCATCTTCAGCTTCTGGACGATAAGTTTCTCGTACTGGCTGCTGATGACATTCGGCAGTATCTTGAGGACTACGCAGAACACGAGCCGAGTCTAAATCTTTGGCGGGATCTTTTAGATGCACTTGAAACAGAGCAGCGAGATCGCGCCACTCGTCAGGCAAGGAAAATCAGACCTTGCCCGACCTGCGGAAAACCATTGGAAATCATGAGCATTGCTGACAGCTGGCATTCACCCGGTGGATTTGATGTAATTGCACACTGCCGGAACTGCCTCTCTGATTACGAGTGGCTCTGCGATATGGACGGCAGCATCTCAGATATGAAACAGTATTTCTTTGGATAAGGACAGATGATAAATGCAGAAACGCTTCCCGTTCTTTTGAGCGGGAAGCGTTTTTTGACCACATGGATTACTACAGACGCGCGCGGAACAGGCGGAAAAGGGGATTCAAAAGAGGGTAGGAGAGTAACGGAATACGAGCGAAAACGATAGAAAATTGCTAGAAATGTCCGGAAAAAGTTTTCGGCTTCTGTTTGGGACCACGAGGCCGCTGGTTCGAAACCAGTCACTCGGACCAGAAAACCCGCTGAAATCATAAGATTTCAGCGGGTTTCCTATGTAAATTGTTTGAGTTTCGCGAAACGCTATTCTTTGATTATCGCGGCGCAGGATTTGCGCTGCGGATTCGGCAAACTGGAATTTGCGTTACTGTCTATCTTCTGAAAGGAGTCCATAAAAGTATACATCCGCCCAGTTTCCAGCGCTGTCTTTCGTTTGGCTTCTTTGAATTCCTTCCGCTTTCATCCCCAGCTTTTTCATAAGATTAACGGATTTCATTCCGTCGATTGTTTCGGCAAACACTTTATGTGCATTCATCTTATCAAAAGCATAGTCAATGACTGCTTTGCAGGATTCATAAGCGAACCCCTGTCTCCAGAAAGCCCTGTTGAAAAACCATCCGATTTCATATACGCCGTCATTGAACTCGTTGAAGAGAATATATCCAATCACTTTGGCGGTGTCTTTGCGTATCGCAGCAACAGCCCCCTTTTTTTCTATGCAGAATTTTTGCAAAAAATCAGCCGTTTTCTCAATCGTATATGCGGGCTCGCAGTTTTTCATTGTTTCAGCATCGCCCAAAATATCCTGCATATCGTTTATATCATTCATAGTAAAATCACGAATGATCATTCTGTCTGTTTTAATATTCATTAATATGTGCCTCGCTAACTCCCGATTTATTTTATTATAGCAAAATCGCGGCCAAAACACAATTGCAGCCATCCGGAGCATTCCGGACGGCTGCGTTCCGTTCATTCGATCAACGACTGTCCGCTTTCTGCCGCTTCAACTCCGCCAGCTCCGCTTTCATCTCTGCGATCAGCACCTTCAGCTTCTCCTCACGTTCCTCGCGCGTATGCGCATACACATTCCGCGCGTGCTTCTTGCCGTCGATCCATGTCGGGGAGTATCGCCCTTCAAACAGGTGGTCGTTGATCTGGCTGATGCAGCCCGTGCCGGGCTTGCGGCCCTTGCCCATGTAGGGCTGAAAGTCAACGATGGCGGGCATATTCGCCTGCGGGCGCAAAACTCTGCGAGGCTTCTGGGGAATTGAAGAGATTTTTGAATTCATGGGGGCTTTTTGTCGAATTTGCGGCTTGTTTCCGGCTCTTTGTCTGTGATAAGATAGGCACACAAAGGAGTGTATTGCACATATGAAAGAAAAGCTGAAAATTCTGATTGCGAACGACGATGGGATCCGGTCGGAAGGTATTGCAAAGCTGGCCCGCGCCGCTGCCTCATTTGGAACGGTCTGGGTCGCTGCACCGGAACACCAGTGCAGCGGCATGTCTGTCCGCCTGACTATCTCTGAAAAGAGCCAGATGGCGGTCTACCGCTATGATTTCCCGGTTCCTGTGGAGGCCGCCTGGAGCGTAGACGGCACGCCCGCCGATTGTGTCAAGGTTGCGCTGAACGCACTGCTCCCATTCCGCCCGGATATTGTCCTGTCCGGCATCAACGACGGGCTGAACGCGGGTCTTGACGTCGCCTACTCCGGAACCATCGGCGCGGCGACAGAGGCGGCCATGCACGGCGTTCCCGCCATTGCATTTTCCATGCGCGACGGCAAATCCTTCGACGTTACCGATCACTACCTCTGCTCCGTTCTTGGCGAGCTTCTGGAGAAGCCGCTCGGCCGGGGCGAAATCTGGAACGTCAACTTCCCCACCTGTCCGCTCTGCGACTGCCGCGGCATTCTGTACGAGCGTTTCCCGGAAAAGCAGTCGTATTACGAAAACTATTATGAATGCGTCCGCGAGGAAAACGGTGTGCGCTATCTGTCGCCTGCTGCAAAGGTTTTGCACGCAGACGCCGTGACGGACGGCAGCGATATCCACGCGGTTCTGAACGGCTATGTTTCCATCGGCAAGGTGCGCTGCGCGCCGTTTTGAACATTTGTCTTTATACTGTGGACAGTTTCAAATTAGTAAGCCGAATTTAAGAAAATTTGAAGAAAATTTGACATATTTCTTGCATTTGACTTCTTGTATTGTCTCACATGATGTGGTATATTTGCTTTGATAGAAATACCAGTATCTTGCGGGGCTGCGCTGTGCGCAGCCTCAGCTCACCACCGCGGCACTGCCGCGGACACATGTTTCAGGAGGAATATAGAAAATGAAGAAGATCATTGCACTGCTCCTCGTGGCGGTCATGGTAATCGGCTTCTGCGCCTGCGCAGCCAAGACCGAGCCCCCCGATGAACCCGCCACAACGGAAACCACGACCACTGAGGCCACGGAAACCACCGAAACCACGGAACCCGCAGCTGAAGAAACCACGACTGAAGAAACCACTGAAAACCAGCATTTCGACAAACTGACGCTTGAGTTTGTTCCCTCCAAGGACGCCGACGTCATCATCACTGGCACGAAGAACCTTCCCGAACTCGTGAAGGCTGAAATGTCCAAGCTCGGCTACGACATCGACGAAGTCGACATCACGGTCGGCACCAGCTACGACGCCACCGGCGAGGCTATGGCTGCCGGTTCCATCGATCTGGGCTGGCTGCCCGGCGGCACGTACGCGCTGTACTCCGACGATGTGGATGTCATCCTGACCGCTACCCGTAACGGCCTGTCCAACGACTCCACCAACCCCGCCGACTGGAACGGTGAAGCCAACGCCACCAAGAAGGATGGCCCGCAGGTCACCTACTACCGCTCTTTGATCTACGCTACTCCGTCTGCTTATGGTCAGGAACTCGCTGCTAAGGTCAATGCTGGCGAAAAGCTTACCTGGGAAGACCTCGACAAGGCAACCTGGGCTGTCCAGAAGACCTCCTCTTCTGCCGGTTACATCTATCCGTCCATGTGGCTGATGGCCAACTACGACGGCAAGAAGATCTCTGATCTGTCCAACGTCATGCCCATCGACTCCGGTTACGGCACCGCGTTCTCCTACGCTGCTGCGGAATCCGTCGATATCATCGTCTGCTACGCCGACGGCCGTAACGACTACGAAGCATCCTGGACGCTGCCCACCGACCAGCAGGACGAAACCGGCAAGCAGGGCATGGGCCGCTCCGACTCCATCTGGAACGAGATGAACGTCATCGGCGTCACCGAGGGCATCTACAACGATACCGTCGCCATCTCCAAGGAGAGCCAGTACTACACCCCCGAAATCGTCGCTGCCCTTCAGGAGTGCTTCATCAACATCATCGGCACCGATGAAGGCAAGGCCATCTTCGACGTCTACAGCCACACCGGCTACGCCAAGGCGACCGACGCTGACTACGACGGCGCACGCGCTGCTCTGCAGGCTGTTGCCGAGTAATCCGTCATCAACCAAATAACGTCCAAATGAATAAAGCGCCCCGCGTCAACGGGGCGCTTTTCGTTTTACAGATATCTCAGCAAAAAGCACATCTCCGATATTCTCCATTCAAATCCTCAGAAAGAAAAGAGTCGCAGCATGATTGAATTCAAAAATGTGTATAAGACTTATCCAAACGGCTTCACGGCACTGAAAAACATCAACCTGCAAATTGAGCAGGGCGAGTTTGTCGCCATCATCGGCCTTTCGGGCGCAGGCAAGTCGACGATTCTGCGCTGCATCAACCGGATGCACGATATCTCCAAGGGCGAGCTGACCGTTGACGGTGTCACGGTGGACTCTCTGCGCGGCAAAGAGCTCCGGCGCTACCGCCGCAAGGTCGGCATGATCTTCCAGAGCTTCAATCTGGTTTCCCGCAGCACGGCGATCAAGAACGTTCTGACGGCCGATGTCCCAGATATGCCGTTTTTCCGGGTACTGCTCGGCATTTTTACAAAAAAGCAGAAAATGCGGGCATTAGAGAGTCTGGACAAGGTAGGCATTTTGGATAAGGCCTATACCCGCTGTGACCAGCTCTCCGGCGGTCAGCAGCAGCGCGTGGCCCTGGCCCGCACGCTGAACCAGAATCCGAAGATCATCCTCGCCGACGAGCCTGTCGCTTCCCTTGACCCCATCACGGCCAAGCAGGTCATGCAGGACTTCGTGCGCATCAACAAGGAATATAAAATTTCGATTCTGCTGAACATCCACCACGTGGACCTCGCGCTCAAATACTGTGACCGCGTCATCGGCATCCGCGCGGGCGAAATCGTTTTTGACGGCCCGGCCAGCACTATTACCCAGGAACAGATCGACGAGGTCTACAACGGCGCAAAGGCGCCCACCATGGGCGAAGGCGAGGGCGAGCTGCCGAAGGCTGCCAGAGCAGAGGGCTAAGCCATGGAAAACAACACGTCTTCTCTGATGAAGCTTACACTCTACGACCGCATCTTCAAACCCCAGACCGTAACGCTTCCCAATGGACATTCGGTCCAGCGGCGCAGAAGCCGCACGCCGGTAATCGTCCTTTTCCTGGCCGTTGCAATCTGGCTGTCTCTTCGCATGACAGGCTTTGATCTGCACGTCGTCATCACAAAATTCCGCAAGATGGTGGACCTTCTGGAGAAAATTCTTCAGCCGGACTGGTCGTTCTTCCCGAAGGTCGTTTCTCCTCTGATCGATACCATCAAAATGTCGATTCTCGGTACGGTCATCGGCTGCGTGATAGCGCTGCCGGTTGCGATTCTCTCGTCGAGCAACATCAACAAGAGCATTCCTGTCGTCTGGCTCATCCGATTCCTGCTTGGCCTTATCCGGACACTGCCGACTCTGATCATCGCACTCGTGTGCGCGCTGATCTTCTCGCTCGGCACGTTTTCCGGCACCATCGCAATCGCCATCTTTACCTTTGGTATCGTGGCCAAAATGCTCTTTGAGTCGATTGAAACCATCGACATGGGGCCGTTTGAGGCGATGGAAGCGCTCGGCGCGAACAAGTTCCAGGCATTCTGGTCCGCCTGCGTGCCGCAGATTCTGCCCGTTTATTTAAGCCACTGCCTGTACTGCTTTGAAATGAACGTGCGCGCATCGGCAATTCTCGGTTACGTCGGCGCTGGCGGCCTTGGTATCACGATCAACGAGCGCATCGGCTGGCGCGATTACAACAGCCTCGGCACGGTGCTGCTGTCGCTGTTCGTGGTCGTTGTCATCATCGACTTCTTCAGCGAATACCTTCGCAAGAAGCTGAGCTGAAAGGAGGCTGCAAGATGGAAAAGAAAGACAAAATCGCCATGCTGGAGCAGTCGCTTGACCGGAAGCTCACCACGCTTGAAATGTATGAAAACCGCCCGCGCAAGTGGATTTTGTACCTTGTGATTGTGCTGGCGGTCACACTGCTTGTCGGCTGGGCGGCAGACGACATCCACTTTACGGGCCTCACCGCCACCGGTACGGAGGTCGCCAAGGGTGTCCTCCACGGCGTGTTCCACCCGGACACAAATCTGTTGTTCGGTACCGGCGACTCCGATGTGCCGTATCTGCTGCTGCAAACCATTGCCATTGCTGTGCTCGGTACTATTTTCGGCGCAATTCTGGCCATCCCCTTCGCGTTTCTGGCCTCGTTCAATATCATGCCGAAGGCGGTTGCGTACATTGTCCGCATTCTGATTCTGATGATCCGCACCATCCCGTCCATTGTCTGGGCGCTGATGTGGATCCGTGTGACAGGCCCGGGCGCCGCCTGCGGCGTTATCACGCAGTCGGTCTGCTCGATCGGCATGATCTCCAAAATGTACATCACGGCCATTGAAGATCTGGATACGCACATTCTCGAAAGTCTGGACGCCATGGGCTGCACGCCGTTCCAGAAAATCCGCTACGGCGTTCTGCCGCAGCTGACGGCAAGCTTCATCTCGACTACGATCTACCGCTTTGACATCAACCTCAAAGACGCCACGACGCTCGGCATCGTCGGCGCGGGCGGTATCGGCGCGTCGTTGGTGCAGTGTCTCAACTCCCGCCGCTGGGGTATGGTCGGCTCGTTCGTCTGGGGCCTGATGGTGCTTGTTCTGATCATCGAACTCATCTCCACGCGCATCCGCAGAAAGCTTGCGCACGGCGAATAAAAACTGGGGGCGCTCTGAGCGCCCCCAACGTATCCTCAAGGGCCATTGCTATGGAAAAGAAATTGACAATCTACTATACCAGCGATATCCACGGCTGCTTCTCGCCGATTGATTATGCCACCTGCCTGCCGACAGACTCCGGCCTTGCCAACTGCATGGCGCAGTTCCGGAAAGACGGCAACACCCTTGTTATCGACGGCGGTGACACCCTGCAAGGCAGTCCTCTCACCTATTATCTGAGCCATGAAGCGCGCGATGTCACAACGCTCCCGGCCGCGCTTTTAAACCTCGGCGGGTATGATTTTGTAACGCTCGGCAACCATGACTTCGACTATGGGAAACAGACCATCGAGCGCTATCTTGCCGCTCTGAACGCCCGCTGCCTGTGCGCAAATGTGGAGGGTATCCACGGCGTGGAGAAAACGGCCGTTGTTACCATAGAAAATGGGCTTCGCGTCGGCCTGACCGGTATGATTACGCCCTTTGTCACACAGTTTGAAAGCGCAGAGAATATGGCCGGCGTCACTGTGACCGACGCATTTGCCGCCGCCTGGTCCGCACTTTCCGAGTTGCGGCACAAAACAGACCTCACCATCTGCATCTACCACGGCGGATTCGAAGCGGACGTCAAAACAGGAGAAATTCTCTCACAGACCAGCGAGAACCAAGGCTGCCGTATCTGCCGGGAGCTTGGGTTTGATATTCTGCTTGCAGCGCACCAGCATATGCAGGCCGAAAATCTTCAGATCGGCGGGACGTATACCTGCCAGCCGCCGGAAAAAGCCGCAAAGTTTATCCGCATGGACGTAACGGCTGACCGTGGAAGCGTCCATGCCGTCTCCCAGCTGATACCGGCAGGATCGGTCGCGCTTCCGGCTGCCGCAGACGCACTTCAGAGTGCCGAGGCACAGACTGCCCGCTGGCTCGATACACCGGTTGGCCGGCTCGATGTGCCGATTCCGGCGGAAGATCCTCTGACGCTGGCGAAAAACGGCTCCCTGCTCGCAAACCTCATCAATCAGGTGCAATTGGAAGCTTCCGGCGCGGACATTTCTCTCACGAGCCTTTCCAATCGTGTGGTTGATTTTCCGCAGGATGTGACCGTCCGTGCCATTGTCTCGGCCTACGCATTTCCCAACACGCTCCAGACCATCCGCGTCACAAGAGCTGTTCTGACGGCCGCGCTGGAACGGAGCCTTTCCTATTTTGATTTTGCGCCGGACGGAAGCCTTTGCATCAGCGACACATTCCTGCGGCCAATCATCCAGCATTTCAACTATGACTATTTTTCCGGGCTTACCGTCACGGCAGACCTTTACCAGCCGGTCGGCCGGCGCGTGCGGTCCATCGTCTACCAGGGCAGAGAGCTGCCTGATGATCAGACGCTCACGCTCTGCCTCAACAATTACCGCGCCTCCGGCGCCGGCGGCTACGGCTGCTACAAGAGCTGTCCGCTTGTGTCGGAAAATTTGACAGAAATCTCTGATCTCGTCACACAGTATGTGCTGCAGCATCGCGAGATTACCGTCGACAAAACCAAGTGGCTGCAATTTTGCAGCGATTGAACACAGAGCCGCATAACGCGGCACAGGAGGAATGAACTATGGAAAACAACGTATTCAAGGTCGTCTTGCTGCAGGCGCTTCCCGCGTCCGGCAAATCCGAAGTCCGTAACTTTATGGCGAACATCGAGCCCGAACGGCTCAAAAAGGAGTTCCACATCGGCGAAAACCTCCAGCTCGATGATTTCCCCTACGTCCATATGATGCGCCGCATCGACAATGAGCTCGAAGCTATGGGCCAGGCCAGACTCTTCTATCCGGGCGAGGAGCCCTTCATTGACGGAAGAGACTGGGGCACGCTCTGCTGCCTGTTGAACGAGGACTATCACGATCTGCTCAACCGCAACGTGCAGAAGCCCGATTCCTGCGCGCAGCTGCTTTTTGATCGTTACGACAGAGCCGGTCAGATCGTCGGCATTGCGCCGCGGCTCGGAAAGCTCCCGGAAGAAATCCGCAAAAAACTGGCGGAAAAGCTGGAAGCCGAGGCGGCCGCCATGCTGAAAGAAAAACAGGACGCTTATCCCGACTCCTTTGACGGCAAGACCATTATCATTGAGTGCGCGCGCGGCGGACCGGACGGCGCGTCGATGCCGCTGACAGGCTCCGACGGATACCAGTATTCGCTTCCGATGTTCTGCCCGGAAATTCTGGAAAACGCCGCAATCCTCTACATCTGGGTCACACCGGAGGAGTCCCGCCGCAAAAATGCCGACCGCGCCGACCCCAACGATCCCGGCTCGAACCTGCACCATGGCGTGCCGCTGGCCGTCATGCTGGGAGAATACGGCTGCGACGATATGGAGTATCTTGTAAACACGTCCGAGCAGAAGGGCACCGTAACTGTGAAGGCGCACGGAAATACCTATCATGTGCCGATCGGTATTTTTGATAACCGTGTGGATAAGACCTCCTTCCTCCGCGCAGAGCCGTCCGCCTGGGACGCAGCACTGGTAGAAGATGTGACATGCGCCATCCGTCAGGCCACAGACACCATGTGGGCCGGTTACCGGAAATAAAGCAATGCATCACAAGCACAAACCGCCCACCGGAAATTTCCGGTGGGCGGTTTCGTTTTATGGCAGATTAAAAGCCGAAGCAGGCACGCACAGCGTCCGCGTAATCACCTCTGCAAACCAGATATGACGCAGCATGATTGCCTCGGAAAAAACTGCCGGCATTTTGAAAAATACGAGGACGCAGGGTACTCTTTTTTGAAGTCTCTGCTGTCAGTCATGCTTGTGATCCTCCCGAATTCCGATTTACTTCATTATAGCAAAGTCACGCCCAAGGCACAATGCAGCCGCCCAAAACGCTGATATGCTCCCTCCATGCTTGACAGTTTGTTTTTCGCTGTCTCTCATGGAGGGAGCATATCAGACATTGCCCCGGCGGGGCTTTGGCTTATTTATAGCACTCCGGCTTCAGAATGCCGATGTAGGGGAGATTGCGGTAGTAATTTGCGTAATCGAGGCCGTAGCCGACGACGAATTCGTCCGGGATCTCGAAGCCGCACATATCGGTCTTGTAGCTCTCGGGATGGCGCGACGCCTTGTCCAGGAACGAGATCGTCGTAATGGATGCGGGGTTCCGTGCGCCGAAGAGCTGACGCAGGTACTGCATGGTGAGGCCCGAATCGATGATGTCCTCGACGATGACGACATGGCGGCCCGTAATGTTGTTGTCCAGATCCTTGATGAGGCGGACGACGCCGGTGGACTGCGCGGATGCGCCGTAGCTGGAGACAGCGATGAAATCCATGTCAATGGCGCAGTTCATGCAGCGGCACAGATCGATGTAGAAAAACGATGCGCCCTTGAGCACGCACACCAGCACGGGGCGCTTGTCTCCAAGCTTTGCGGTCAAGTCCGCGCCGAGCTGCTCGACGCGGGCGGCGATGGCTTTTTCGGTAAAAAGGACGCGTTCAATGTCCTGTTCAGGCGTTCTGATGAGCATAAAATCCTCCAAAATAGCCGGAAAACCGGCGTTGTCAACTGTTCCATTATAAACAGAGGAATACAATAAGTAAAATAGATAAACCTAATTGAGCATATAATTTCCGCTTATTATAAACATTATAAAACAGACATTTACAAAACGTGAAAAATCGCATATAATCGGCCAGGAATGAAAAAATAAAACAAAAACTGCGGTAAAAAACGGATAAGGAGTTTTGAATTATGAGCAACTGCGCGATCGTAGGCATCAACTGGGGCGACGAGGGCAAGGGCCGGATGGTCGACCTCATTGCAAGAGATTATGACATCGTCTGCCGGTATCAGGGCGGCAACAACGCGGGCCATACCATCGTGAATGAGTACGGCAAATTCGCCCTTCATCTCATCCCCTCCGGCATCTGCCTGCCGGGCGTTGTAAACGTGCTGGGCAACGGCGTCGTGATCGATCTGGAGAGCCTGTGCGGTGAAATTGAGGCGCTGCAGAACGCGGGCGTGCCCATTACGCCGGAGAATTTCAAAATTTCCGAGCGCGCCACCATCGTCTTCCCGTACCACCGCGCCCTCGACGGGCTGGAGGAGGCCCGGCTGAAGGACAAGAAGTACGGCTCCACTCTGCGCGGCATCGCGCCGGTCTATTCCGACAAATATCAGAAGAAGACCATCATGATGGGGGAGCTTCTGTACCCGGCGTATCTTGAAAAGCGGCTGGCCAGCATTCTGGAGTGGAAGAACCTGACCATTCAGAATGTCTACGGCGCGGAAGCGTATAAGCTTGAGGATATGCTGGCGTGGTGCCGCGAATTCGGCTCGAAGCTTGCGCCTTACATCTGCGATACCAGCAAGTACCTCTATGAGGCTGAAAAGGCCGGCAAGAGCATCATGTTCGAGGCCCAGCTCGGCGCGCTGCGCGATATCGACTTCGGCATTTTCCCGTATACCTCTTCGTCTTCCTCCAATGCGGGCTATGCCTGCGTCGGCGCAGGCATCCCCGGCAGCCATGTCGACCGCACGGTCGGCATTGTCAAGGCGTATTCCACCTGCGTGGGCGAAGGCCCGTTCACGGCGGAATGGTTCGGCGACGAGGCCGAGCAGCTGCGCGTGGCCGGCGGCGAATACGGCGCGTCCACGGGCCGTCCGCGTCGTGTCGGCCCCATCGATCTGGTTGCGACGCGCTACGGCTGCCGCATCCAGGGCGCAACCGAGGTCGCGCTTACGAAGCTCGATGTCCTGTCCTATATGAAGGAGATCCCTGTCTGCACGCAGTATGAGGTCAACGGCGAAAAGACCGACGATTTCCCGTTTACCGCCGTCATTGACGAGGCAAAGCCCGTCCTGACGACCGTTCCCGGCTGGGGCTGCGATATCTCCGGTGTGCGCAAGTACGAGGATCTGCCGCAGGCCGCGCGTGATTACGTTGAGTATGTCGAGCAGGCCATCGGCGTGCATATCAGCTATGTCTCCGTCGGCGCAGGCCGCGACGAGATTATTTACCGCTAAAAGGAGCCGCCATGAAACCGACGTATGAAAGCCCGCTGGCCTCGCGCTACGCGTCGAAGACCATGCTGCACCTGTTCTCCCCGGATATGCGCTATGAGACATGGCGCAGGCTCTGGGTCGCGCTGGCAAGAGCCGAGCATACGCTTGGCCTGCCCATCACGCAGGCGCAGGTGGACGAGCTGGCCGCGCACGTGAGCCCCATCGATTATGACGTGGTCGCCGCGCGGGAAAAAGAGGTGCGGCACGATGTCATGGCGCATATCTACGCCTACGGCCTCGACGCGCCCGGCGCGAAGGGCGTCATTCACTTAGGTGCGACGAGCTGCTATGTGACGGACAACGCAGACCTGATTTTATACCGTGAGGCGCTGCGGTATCTGGAAAGGGAATTGAAGGCCGCCATGCGGAATCTGTGCGAGTTTGCTGACCGCTATGCCGCCATGCCCGCGCTCGCCTACACGCATTACCAGCCCGCGCAGCTGACGACCATCGGCAAGCGCGCGTCGCTGTGGTTACAGGATCTGATGCTCGACCTTGAGGAGGTGCAGGACACGCTGCGCGCGTTCCGCTTCCTCGGCTGCCGGGGCACGACCGGCACGGAGGCCAGCTTTGTCGAGCTGTTTGACGGCGATATGGCGAAGATCGACGAGATGAACCGGCAAATTGCTGCTGAGTTCGGGTTTTCCCGCTGCTATCCCGTCTGCGGGCAGACGTATCCCAGAAAGCTTGACAGCCGGATTTTAAACGCGTTGTCATCCATCTGCCAGAGCGCCTGCCGCATGGCGACGGACATCCGGCTCTTACAGCACGACCGGCAGGTCGCGGAGCCAGCCCCTTCGAGGAGCCGTTCGAGGACAAGCAGATCGGCTCGTCCGCCATGCCGTATAAGCGCAATCCCATGCGCTGTGAGCGCATCTGCTCGCTGGCCCGCTACGTGATCGCCGACGCACAGAACGCGCCCATGACGGCCATGACGCAGTGGCTCGAACGCACGCTCGACGATTCAGCCAACCGCCGCATCAGTCTGCCGGAGGCGTTTCTGGCGACGGACAGCGTGCTGCGTCTTGTGCAGAACGTCACGAAGGGGCTGCACGTGAATGAGAAGATCGTGGAAAAGCTCGTGCGGGACTATCTGCCGTTTATCGCAACGGAAAACCTGATGATGGCTGCCGTCAAGCGCGGCGGCGACCGCCAGCAGCTGCATGAGATCATCCGCGAGGCGTCCATGCAGGAGACGGCAAAGATGAAAAACGGCGAAAGCTGGGATCTGGCTGCCCAGCTGGCAGCCCGGCCGGAATTCGGTATGACGGCAGAAGAAATCAGGGCAGAACTTGAGCCCAGCCGCTATATCGGCCGCTACCCCGAGCAGGCCGCGGCCATGACAGCCGCCTGCCGCGCGCTGATCGGAGCAGATGCACAGCAGGCGGAGGAATTGACACTGTAACAAATAAAACTGTGCCCGCGAGGGACGCACTCAGGCGTCTCCCGCGGGCTTTTTCTCTTCTGCGGTGTCCAGATACTGCGCTTCCGCGTCCAGAATTGCCGCTTGCAGCTTTCCCCACGCATGCTGTGCCTCCGGAATGGTTCCCAGCTCGTCCAGAACCTCGTCGATCGCCCCGCAGAGGCGGGCATAGAGCTTTGCATAATCGGTCATAATAGAACCTCCTGTCTAAAAATAATATAATTAGTATAGCATATTTTTCTGGTTAGTGAACTATCACTAATTATTTTTTTGAAAAAAGATACCATAGTGATATACCATTAGGAGGAATCACTATGGACACCCGCGAAGCCATTGCCAGACGAATCCGGGAGCTTTGCCGTCAGCGTGGGATCACGCCGAACGGGCTTGCGACGACCTCTGCGGTTCCGCAGGCGACGATCAAAAGCATTCTGAACGGCGAGAGCAAAAATCCCGGCGCCGTTACGATCAAAAAGCTCTGCGACGGCTTTGAAATCACCCTCGGCGAGTTTTTCTCAACGCCGGAATTCGACGCGTTGGAGCAGGAGATCAAATAAGTGTGAAAAACAGGAGGCGGTGATGGGGTGAAGCTGAATCAAGCAGTCAGCCTGCGATTGGCAGAGCTGATGCAGGCACGGGCCATGACGCAGTATCAGCTTTCGACAAAGAGCGGCGTCCCAAAATCGTCGATCGGCAATATTATGCACTGTGCATACGATTCTGTGAAGCTTCGCGTCCTGCACGAGCTGTGTCAGGGCCTTTCTATCAGCCTGCCGGAGTTTTTCGATTCCCCGCTGTTTTGCGAGGAGAATTTGGAACCATGACGGACGCAGAAGCTGATTGAAGAGGTTACGATGCAATCAGCAATGCAAGAACTCTTCTTGAAATTAGCGACTGCGGCACAGCATTTTCTTTTGCTTCTCCAAAAGAAAAGACTGGGAAAAGAAAACGAGCCCGGAGGGATTTCGATTTCCCTCCGGACCTCCTTGAAGCGACCAGGAAAACCCCTTCGGTTTTCTTGGATCTTTCCCGCGCAAGTTGAAACAGCTCAGAACTTCTGACGCTGATCTTATACGTTTTATAGAGGCGGATGACCCGGTCCGCCGGTTTCTTTGAAAATGCCGCCCCGCCAACTGGCGGGGCGGCTTGCTGTCACATGGAGATCCAGCCGAAGGCGTTTGCGACGGAGCTGATGAGGATGATCGCGGCGAAGAACGGGCAGAGGAAACGGATCATGGCGTTGAAGACCCGCTTCCGGCGGAATCTGGGCTCACTGAGCAGGATCTCCTGCTCAATGCGGCCCACACCGGCGACCCGCGAGACGAGCAGGCAGATGGTAATGGCCGCGATGGGCATCATGACGGAGTTTGTCAGGAAATCAAAGAAATCCAGCAGCTGCATCCCGAGGATCCGCACGCCCGCCAGCGGCCCATAGCCGAGCGACGACAGGCTGCCGAGCACCAGCATCACGACGCCGACGATGGCAGTCGACTTTTTCCGGCCCCAGCCAAGCTCGTCCTGGAAGGTGGACACGGCGCTCTCCGTCAGCGCAATGGAGCTTGTCAGCGCGGCAAACAGCACCAGTAGGAAAAACAGAATGCCGATCGGCGTACCGAGGCCCATGGAATCGAAGACCTTCGGGATCGTGACGAACATCAGAGAAGGCCCGGCCTTCAGTGCGTCGGGGTCGCCGCCGGAGAACGCGAACACGGCGGGAATGATCATCAGGCCCGCCATGATGGCGATGGCCGTGTCGAAAACCTCCACGTTGCGCGTCGAGCCTTCGATGGAAATGTCCTTTTTCATGTACGAGCCGAACGTGATCAGAATGCCCATGGCGATGGACAGCGAATAGAACATCTGCCCCATGGCCGTTACGACCGTCATCCACGAGAAATGCGCGAGGTTCGGCACGAGAAAATATTTTACGCCCTCCAGCGCGCCGGGCCGCGTCACGGAATAGACCGCGATGATCACGGACAGCACGACCAGCACCGGCATCATGAACTTCGACACGCGCTCAATGCCGTTTTCCACGCCAGCGAAGATGATCGTCAGCGTCAGCGCGGCAAACACGACGAAGCAGACCTCCGCCGGGACGCCGTTGGAGATAAACGCGGAAAAATAGCCGTCGGCGGCCAGCGCACTGCTCCGCCCGAGCGCGTAATCGGCCAGATATTTGACGCCCCAGCCGCCGATGACCGAGTAATACGGCACGATCAGGATCGGGATGATTGCGTTGATCCAGCCGCCGAACCGCAGCCAGCCGGATGTTCCGAACGACTTGAACGCGCCGACCGGGCTTTTGCCCGTCATGCGGCCCAGAGACGTCTCGGCGACGATCATGGTATAGCCGAACGTCATGGCCAGCAGGATATAGACCAGCAGGAAGATCCCGCCGCCGTATTTCGCGGCCAGATACGGGAAGCGCCAGATGTTCCCAAGGCCAACGGACGCGCCCGCCGCTGACAGAACAAAGCCGAGCTTCCCGGAAAATGTGCTTCTTGTATGCCCTTTTTGACTCATGTCTTTTCTCCGATCTGCTGCGCAGCGCGCAGCTTTTACAGTGTATCACAGAAGTGTGCAAAAAACAATCCCCGTCGGAGAAACGTATCCCCCGGTTTCCAAGCGGAAAACCGGGGGAATTTTGCAGTCTAAACGGCAGATATCAGTTCATTTCCTCGAACTCCGCGTCGACGGCGTTGTCGGTGAAGTCATTGTTCGGGTTTTCATAGCGGGCCGAGCCGTGGTATTCCGCGTTCGGGTCGATGTGCACGCCGGCCTCGTTCAGAAGCGCCTCCAGCTGATCGGCGGCGCCGTTCATCTGCGCGGGATCCTTGGACTTGACGGCGCGGCGGGCAGTCTTGACGGCCTCAGCCAGACGCGTTTTGTCCTCTTTGGAAACGTTTTTCGCGTTTCCGGCCTGGAAGATCATCTGCTCGCAGCGGTCGCGGGCGGTGGCCTCGGCCTTGAGCTTCGCGTCCTCGGCAGCATAGCGCTGCGCGTCGCGCACGGCGCGGTCAATGTCCTCGCGGCTCATGTTGCTCGAGGCGGTGATGGTGATCTGCTGGGCCTTGCCGGTGTCGAGATCCTTGGCCGAGACGTTCACGATGCCGTTGGCGTCGATGGAGAACGTGACCTCGATCTGCGGAACGCCTCTGGGGGCGCGGCGGATGCCGGTCAGCTGGAAGCGGCCAAGCTCCTTATTCTGGTGCGCCATGGGGCGTTCGCCCTGCAAAACGTGGATATCGACGGACGACTGGAAGCTGGAGGCCGTCGTGAAGATCTGGCTCTTGCGGATGGGGAGCGTCGTGTTGCGCTCAATGATGCGCGTGCACACGCCGCCCAGCGTCTCGATGCCGAGCGACAGCGGCGTCACATCGAGCAGCAGAAGGCCCTTCACGCTGCCGGACAGAACGCCCGCCTGCAAGCACGCGCCCATGGCGACGCACTCGTCGGGGTTGATGCCCTTGAACGGCAGAGAGCCTGTCATCGACTGCACCAGATCCTGCACCGCCGGGATGCGGCTCGAACCGCCGACCATGAGAACCTTGCTGATCTGCGAAATGGATACGCCGGAGTCGTTGATGGCCTGATTGACCGGCTCGCGCGTGGCCTGCACGAGATGGTAGGTCAGATCGTTGAATTTCGCGCGTGTAAGCGGGATCTCCATATGCAGCGGCCCCTGCTTGCCGACGGCGATATACGGCTGCTCCACGGTCGTCTGCGTCATGGACGAAAGCTCGATCTTGGCCTTTTCGGCGGCCTCCCGCACGCGCTGCATGGCGGCGGGGTCGCGGGCGCGGGCAGTCAGATTGTCTTCGATGGCAGTGACCTTAGGGTTAAGCCGGCGCGCGGAGAAGATGGGGAAGAAATTCTGCGCCTGGAAGGAGATCTTCTGACCGAAGTCGAAATCTACCGCAATACGGAACGGGCTGTCGTCGTGGACGCTTATCACAGGGAAAAAGATTTTTTGTGTGATTATCAGGAGGAACCCTGCTGCACACTGATCGGAACGACGATGGGAGAGGCTTCCTTACGGGAGATTTTTTCACCGGAGCTGCCGGAGAGCGAGCTCGCGCGGGTTCTGTACACAGAGGGAAGGGTTTTGGATGGACACAGCCGCTGCGAGCAGGGCAAGATTGTTACGGAGGGAAAGCTGTCTGTCAGACTTCTCTGTCTGTGCGGTGGAAACCCGGAAACAGCAGGACAGCTGTTCAGCGTAACGGAGGAACTGCCGTTTCG
>OGRA01000762.1_pt1 | contig 33334 bp, 30 predicted proteins | sample 1553351 | NCBI WGS metagenome assembly OGRA01 (sample SAMEA2580056, study PRJEB22360) | human gut metagenome | biome: human gut; feature: human-associated habitat; material: faeces | place: Denmark | collected 2008/2010
TGTCAGCCTTAGTCATTTTGCTATAAATTATAATATTTACGAATAATATTGTTTTTAATTTTTTGGACTGCAAATATATAGCTTTTTACCCATCTAAAAAAGCAAAAACACTTTTTTTTCTCAAATTAAAAGCCTCAATCCATACTGTTTTGCGAGTGCAAATATCGTACTTATTTTTTACTTTTCAGCAACTTATATTATTTTATTCTTATAGGAGTGTTCCACTCACCGGTTTAAGACAGCAAGTAAAGCCATTTACTCGATCGTTACATCTTAACGAATCTGAAAATAAACCACCTAAATAAAATAAAAAAAAAGACTCTTATATAAACAAATTTGTAACATTCCGATTTATTTTCGTATATTCGCCCTTGTAAATCTCTATTCTCACATGGAAATTATAATTATAGTACTTCTTATTTTATGTAACGGAGTACTTTCTATGTCTGAAATTGCACTGGTTTCAGCACGAAAAGTCAAATTAGAAAATAGTGCGAAAAAAGGTAGCAAAGCGGCATTATCAGCCTTAAAACTATCACAAGACCCCGACCGATTTCTTTCAACCGTACAGATAGGTATTACCCTCATCGGAATTTTAACGGGTCTTTACTCTGGCGAAGCCTTAGCCCAAAGCCTTGCAAAACTATTAGCTAAAAGTTCCTTATTAGCTCCTTATGCAGTAGGTTTGGCACAAGCCATCATTGTTATTATAGTTACATATTTAACCCTTATTATCGGCGAATTGGTTCCCAAACGTATCGGTATGATAGCCTCGGAACGAGTAGCAAAGATCGTATCGAGACCTATGTCGTGGTTATCGTATATTGCATCGCCTTTCGTGTGGATACTCACCAAAAGTACAGCCGGGGTATGCCGTTTCTTAGGGCTTTCATCTCAAAAAGAAGGAATCACCGAAGACGAAATAAAAGCTATCGTTCGAGAAGGTACAGAGGGTGGGTGCGTACAGGAGGTAGAACAAGATATTGTAGAACGAGTTTTTAACTTGGGAGATCGCAATATATCCTCTATCATGACCCACCGGAGCGACTTAATTTGTCTCGATGTACAAGATGACAACACTACTCTGAAATCAAAGATTACCAGTGATCTTCATGCCGTATATCCGCTATGCGAAGACAGCCTCGATAACATTATCGGAATAGTTTCTTTGAAAGATTTATTCGGAAAGATCGATGATAAAAATTTCGATATCAGAGCCGTCGCCTCAACCCCTTATTTCCTGCCGGAAAATATGAGTGTATATACTGCGATGGAAAGGCTCCGCAATGAAAATCAACGCTATGGATTAGTAACCGACGAATTTGGGAGTATTGAAGGAATTGTGACGATAAGCGATATTTTGGGAGCTTTGGTCGGTTCTGTATCATCGGGGCCTTCGGCAGACATTATTATCCGGGAAGATGGCTCTTGTCTCATCGACGGACAATGCTCTTTCTATGATTTTCTAGACCACTACGACATGACGGATCGTTATCAAGAATACAATTACAATACTCTAAGCGGGCTTATTCTCGAATTATTACAACACATTCCGACCGAAGGAGAAAAGATAGAATGGCTATGCTTCACTTTCGAAATCGTCGACATGGACGGAGCCCGCATCGATAAAGTTCTGGTTCAAAAAAATGAAACGGATAACATAGCCTTGTAACATCGATCTCAATGACAAAGACCAAACTGAATATCGAATCTTGGAACCGGAAGGAACACTTCCGGTTCTTTTCTGCTTTTGACGATCCCTTTTTCGGAATAACTACAAACGTAGATTTTACTACTATATATCTCGAAGCCAAACATGATTCTCAATCTTTTTTCCTTTACTCGCTCCATCATATATTGACAAAAGCCAATGAAACAGACGAATTCAAATTAAGAATCGAGGGAGGGAATTCTGTCGTTAAATACGATACCATACACGTATCTCCGACAATAGGAAGAGAAGACGGAACATTCGGTTTTGCTTTTTTCGAATATATCCCCGATCGCAACGATTTCATTCAACAAGCAATTCAAGAGATAACAAGAGTAAAAAACAGTACAGGATTATCCTTTTCGAAAAATACAGGAAGAGAAGACGTTATCAGATACTCTTCTATTCCGTGGTTCTCCTTCTCCGAAATGAAACACGCTGCTTCTTTCAAGAACGGAGATTCGGTTCCTCGCATATCGACAGGAAAACTCATCGACACAAATGGGAAAATGCTTCTTCCCATATCGATCTGTGCCCATCACGGACTCATGGACGGGAAACATATTGCCCAATTCTTAAATAAACTATCCGAACCATAAAGAATCTCTGCTCCCCATAAGTCTTCCAATCCTGTCTTGTTATGATATAGATATACTATTTGTACCAATGGTAGAGACAAACGAAACGAGGTATATCCCCGATGAATTTGTTTTTACCTTCGTTTGTATTATCTTTGCACCTCTAAAAGATTTAGTATAAAACAGGAGAGGATAAATATCCTCCGTGTGCTTGAACACCACGTAAAAAACAAGAATTATGAATCGTTCTTTTTCCCTGCCCTTTTTAATCATGGGCGTCGTCTTTTGTGTCTGCCTCATCTGCTCGAATTTACTCGAAGTAAAGATGATTTCGTTAGGAGGTATTACTGCGACCGCAGGTCTCATCGTTTTCCCCATCTCTTACATTATCAACGATTGTATCGCCGAGGTCTGGGGATATCGAAAAGCCCGACTCATTATTTGGCTCGGATTCCTGATGAATTTAATGGCTGTCATCTTTATACAGATAGCGATTATATTACCATCAGCTCCATTTTGGGACGGACAGAAATCGTTCGAAACCGTATTTTCATCAACTCCCCGCATCTTATTAGCAAGTTTCATAGCTTTCCTTGTAGGCTCCTTTTTGAACGCCTATGTCATGAGTAAAATGAAAATATCGAGTAAGGGTAAACATTTTTCATTGCGAGCCATTACATCGACCGTAGTGGGCGAAAGTGCCGATTCGCTCTTGTTTTTTCCTATCGCATTCGGTGGAGTAGTCCCTGTAAACGAACTATTGATTCTCATTGTAACACAAGCCTGCCTTAAAACGGCCTATGAAATCGTCATATTACCGGTAACGATAAGAGTCGTACGATTCGTAAAAAAGATAGAAGGCAGCGATGTCTACGACCAGAAAGTTTCATACAACATATTCAAGATAAAAGAACTACAATAATCAACACGACTTATTATGAAATCAGATACATCACAACTGACCCTGCTGGGACATAAGACAGTATATAAACAGGATTATGCACCCGAGGTCTTGGAAACATTTATAAACAAACACCCGGAAAACGATTACTGGGTGCGATTCAACTGCCCGGAGTTTACCAGTCTGTGCCCGATTACCGGACAACCCGACTTTGCTACCATACAAATCGACTACATTCCCGGAGAACACATGGTAGAAAGCAAAAGTCTGAAACTTTATTTATTCAGTTTCCGTAACCACGGCGCTTTTCATGAAGATTGCGTGAACATCATCATGAAAGACCTCGTTAAGCTCATGAATCCCAAATACATCGAAGTAACAGGCTTCTTCACGCCCCGCGGCGGTATCAGCATATATCCGTATTGTAATTACGGACAACCGGGTACAGAATACGAGCAAATGGCGAAACAGAGATTACAAAACCACCGTTAAACCGGCTCAGACTTCGGTGAACAACTTTCCTTGCCAAGTATCGCGTTCTTTCATTCGCTTCAACAGACGAGCCGTAAACTCATAGTTCTTTATCCCCCAATTCGGAGCGATAAGCAGTTCGGCCGGGGACTGAGAGACAAAACGTTCGATAGCGATGTGCGGAGACAATCGCTCAGCAAAATCGATTGCCAGATCGATATACTCATCGACATCGTACAAATGAAAATCATTCGGATTGCTTTTATATTCGGCAGCCATACGGGTATGGAGAATAAGCTGCAACTGATGCAACTTAATCGTGTCGAGCGGCAACCGGGACATCTTATCGGCATGAGATAAAATCATCTCCCGATTCTCTCCCGGCAATCCCAATATCATGTGAGCCCCCACTGCAATACCCATTTCAGCCGTACGACAAATAGCATCGACCGAAGCGGCAAAATCATGTCCCCGGTTAACCCTACGCAAAGTTTCGTCGCAAGTACTCTCCACGCCATACTCCACCAATACGAATGTATGTCGGGACAAATCCGCAAAATACTCCAACAGTCCGTCGGGCATACAATCGGGGCGAGTACCGACAATAATCCCCACGACACCGGGGTGAGACAACGCCTCCTCATACTTCTGCTTCAAAACAGCAAGCTCTCCATACGTATTCGTATAAGCCTGAAAATAGGCCAAATAGTGCATCTCAGGATATTTACGGGCAAAAAAAGCTATCCCCTCTTCCAACTGGGAAGTGATACCCTTCCCAGTATGGCAATAATCAGGACTGAACGTCTGATTGTTGCAATAAGTACAACCACCGACCCCAATACCCCCGTCCCGATTAGGGCAAGTAAACCCTGCATGTAACGATATTTTTTGGACTTTGCAATCGAAATGGAGATTCAAAAAATCGGAAAAATCCCGATACCGTTTTTCTCCCGTCACCATCAATGCCCAAATTGATTATAAAATTCGACTACTGCAATAATTCCTTTCTCATACATTTCGATCAGGAAATTTTCATTCGGCGAATGCGTGGCATCCGATTCTAATCCGAATCCCATTAAGACCGATTTCACACCCAAAACTTTTTCAAAAGTTGCTATAATAGGGATACTTCCTCCACGACGTACCGCCAATGGACGTTTTCCGAACGCCAGCTCATACCCCTTTTCCGCAGCCCGATAAGCCGGCAAATCGATAGGACATACATAGCTTTCACCCCCATGCATCGGGCTCACTTTCACCTTTACGCTGCGAGGAGCGACAGAGTATATGTAATCGATAAACATCTTGGATATTTCCTCATGATTCTGATGGGGAACCAACCGGCAAGAAACTTTGGCATAGGCTTTTGACGGCAACACCGTTTTTGCACCTTCTCCCGTGTACCCGCCCCAAATACCGCAAATATCGAACGTAGGACGAATGGCGGTACGCTCCAAAGGTGAATAACCAACCTCTCCCGAAAGAGCTTCCACATCGATCGCCGCTTTATATTTCTCTTCATCATAAGGCACGGCTCCCAACATGGCTCGTTCTTGCGCCGAAACAGTTTCTACTTTGTCGTAAAAATGCGGTAAAGTTATACAACCATTTTCATCTACGACACCGGCCAGCATTTTGCAAAGCTCGTTAATGGGATTAGCTACCGTTCCCCCGAAAATTCCCGAATGCAAATCCCGATTAGGACCAGTGACCTCTATCTCCCAATAAGCCAATCCTCGCAATCCGGTCGTGATAGACGGAGTATCCAAACCAACCATACTCGTGTCTGAGACCAGTATTACATCGCATTTCAACAAATCGAGGTGTTCCTTACAAAAAGCCTCCACTCCGGGAGAACCGATTTCCTCGCCACCCTCTATCAAAAATTTCACGTTACAGCGTAACAACCCCTCTTTGACCGCAATTTCAAAGGCTTTCAACTGGATAAACCCTTGCCCTTTGTCATCGTCGGCCCCCCGAGCCCACAGTTTCCCGTCTTTTACTACCGGCTCGAAAGGCTCGGTATGCCACAGTTCAAGCGGTTCGACAGGCATCACATCATAATGAGCATATACCAGTACCGTAGGGAAACTCCTATCAACTATCTTTTCGGCGAAAACCACAGGCGAGGCCGAGGTAGGCATCCCTTCGGCTCTATCGGCTCCGGCTTCCAAAAGCAAATCCCTCCATCGTTCGGCACAAAGCTGCATGTCCTTTCTATGATCAGGCAACGCACTGATAGAAGGAATACGAAGCAACGAAAATAACTCGTTGAAAAAACGCTCTCTATGACTGTCTATATACTTTTTTGTATCCATATTTTTTAATTTATAATTTATGACTTTGTGCCAACAAATAATAATCGAGAATAACCATTGCTGCCATAGCTTCCACCACAGGTACGGCACGGGGCAATACGCAAGGGTCATGACGTCCTTTTGCCCTCAACACGGTCGGGTTTCCTTGCGAATCGACTGTCTCTATATCTTTCAATAAAGTAGCGACCGGCTTGAACGCGACTCTGAAATAAATATCTTCTCCATTGGAAATTCCACCTTGAATCCCACCCGAATGATTGGTTCTCGCTACGATTTTGCCCTGTTGAGTTTCGAATACATCATTCATTTGAGAACCTCTATATCTCACCCCTCTAAAACCCATACCATATTCAAAGCCTTTTACAGCGTTTATGCTCAACATCGCACTACCCAATGCGGCATGCAGCTTGTCGAACACAGGCTCGCCCAACCCTGCCGGAACATGTCGAACGACACAGGTAACGACACCTCCCACTGTATCGCCTTCTGACTTTACTTTTCCGATATATTCCTCCATTCGTTTTGCCATATCCGCATCGGGACAACGTACCGGATTTTTCTCTATCTCGTCGAAGTCATATCGATTATAATCGCCGGACAAAGACAATTCCCCCACCTGCGAAGTATACGCCCAGACTTCTATGCCCAGCCGAGTTAAAACAAGTTTTGCAAGAGCTCCGGCGACACAGCGAGCTATCGTCTCGCGAGCCGAAGAACGACCACCTCCCCGATGATCCCGTACCCCGTATTTCTGGGTGTATGTATAATCGGCATGCGAAGGGCGGAACACCTCCCGCAAATTATCATAATCCGATGAGTGTTGATTCTCATTATACACAAGAAAACCGATAGGCGTACCAGTTGTTTTCCCTTCGAAAATCCCGGAGAGGAATTCTACCCGATCGTTTTCTTTACGAGAGGTGACAATCGACGATTGCCCGGGACGACGCCTGTTTAACTCTCGCTGTATATACTCCATATCCACAGGAATACCGGCAGGCATACCGTCTACCACCCCACCGATCGCCCTACCATGAGACTCTCCGAATGAAGTAAGTGTAAAGAGATTTCCGAACGTGTTCATCTCGATTATTGTATTAGTTAATTAAACAAAGATAGTACAAACTAAAAGCAAAAACAATACTCGCATGAATTATACCGGTCATTCTATAACTTATAATACAAATATTTATCTTCCATATAGAACCTTAATCCTATGGTTACAAATATAGATAAGAGAACTAAAAAGCGAACGACTCCATTTTTCGACGATGGTACATTTTCCATAACATCGAACATAATAATCTCAAATACTGTTATTTATTTTCAAAGGAGCCATATACTCCTTTCCTCAAAAAAATAATATAAACAAATATCATATCGATTTTTTCTTTATTTTTGTAAATCAATTTCTAAAACTAAAAAAATGAAGAGCATTAAAATTATGTCTTGTATATTGGCTGCCGGCATGCTATTTACAAGCTGTAACATGTCAAATACCGGAAAAGGAGCCCTTATCGGGGGAGGTAGCGGGGCCGCTGTCGGCGCCGGATTAGGTGCGATTTTCGGAAAAGGCAAAGGAGCTGCTATCGGTGCGGCCGTGGGTGCTGCCGTAGGAACAACGGCAGGAGCCCTTATCGGAAAGAAAATGGACAAAGCGGCCGAACAAGCCAAACAGGTAGAAGGTGCACAAGTCGAGCAAGTTACCGACAACAATGGATTACAGGCTGTAAAAGTGACATTCGACTCGGGAATCCTTTTCTCGACAAGCAGTTCAAACCTCAGTTCATCGGCTAAATCGTCTTTAAGTAAATTCGCTAACGACGTACTGAACCAAAATCGTGATATGGACGTCACTATCTACGGATATACAGATAATCAGGGTTGGAAAAACTCGACAGCAGAACAAAGTTACCAGAAAAATCTGAACTTATCTCAGGAGCGAGCTCAAAGTGTAGCAAGCTATCTGCTGGCATGCGGAGTTTCCACGAACCAGATCAAATCTGTGCAAGGTATGGGCGAAGCCAATCCCATAGCCGACAACTCCACGGCAGCAGGCCGACAAGAAAATCGTCGTGTAGAAATCTATTTGTATGCAAGCCAACAAATGATTCAACAAGCCGAAGCCGGAACCCTTTAAGGAATAACGCCATCATAAATCCACTGACAGGTATATTCTGTCAGTGGATTTATAAAATATGAGTCCAACAACTATTTATGTCATTCGATTGTATATACGATATAAAATCAGAATGAGTTTCTCCAAACATTAATTTGACACTAAAAAAGATCCGAATAATGAAAACCGTTTATTTATTTCTCGCAACAGGATTTGAAGAAATAGAAGCTCTCACGATCGTAGATATGTTACGCCGAGCCGAAATTGATATTACAACCGTTTCCATATCGCGAAATCTTCAAGTTGAAGGAGCTCATGGAATAACTGTTACAGCCGATTGTACATGGGTGGAACTATCGACCGAAGATGCAGACTGGTTAATTTTACCCGGAGGAATGCCGGGAACAAAACACTTAGGAGAATGCAAACCGTTGGTTTCTTTATTGCAACGCCAAGCCGCTGCCAACAAGAACATTGCTGCCATTTGTGCCGCTCCGTCGGTTCTGGGTCAGGCAGGATTGCTTAACGGATATAAAGCTACCTGTTATCCCGGATTTGAGCAATTCCTCACTGGTGCAACTGTAACAGGTGACAACGTGACTGTCGACCGAAATATTACCACAGGAAAAGGTCCGGGAGCCGCCATATCGTTCGCCACAGCCATCATCACCCAAATTGCCGGGGAAGAAAAAGCCCGTGAGGTCACGAGCGGCATGTTATTGTAAATCTTCAAAACCATACAGATAAAAAATAGCCCCGGCATTGTCGGGGCTATTTTTGTCATATTACAAATTCAACTATCGAATTATCCCACAATAGACGAAACCATCTTATCCAACGCTTCGGTCAATTTGTCGGCATTCTTTCCGCCGGCTTGTGCGAAATAGGGTTGCCCGCCTCCGCCACCTTGTATCAACTTAGCAGCATCCCGAACAATCGCAGAAGCATTCTTCCCATCGGCAACCAAGTCATCGCTCAGCATAACCGTCAATAGAGGTTTATCTTTATCCCGGGTCGCAGCGACAAAAGCCAATCCTTTGGAGACTTCACCCCGAAGTAAAAAGGCGATTCCCTTAACCATATCGGACGGCATCGGACCGATGAAACGGATAAGTTTCACACCATCTATACTCTCGGCCGATTTAACCATACGATCTTTCAAGACAATCATTTTCTCCTTAACATATTCCTCGGCCTGTTTCCTCAATTCGGCATTTTCATCGATGGCTTTATGAATCGCTTGTAACAAATTGGGAGCATTATTAAACAAGATTCCTATCTCTTTCAACGAATCTTGCAAGGCGTTCATCGTTTCCTCCACCCGAGCTCCTGTTATAGCCTCGATACGACGGATTCCCGCAGCAATCGAACTCTCGGTTATAATTTTTATCATACCGATATTTCCGGTATTGGATACATGAGTACCACCGCACAACTCGACAGAAGATCCAAAACGAATCACCCGGACTTCTTCTCCATACTTTTCACCAAACAGAGCCATCGCTCCCATAGCCTTAGCCTCGGCGATAGGAACATTACGATGTTCATCTAACGGGATAGCTTCACGCACTTTTCGATTGGCTATCATCTCGACTTTTCTCAATTCTTCGTCTGTGACTTTTTGAAAATGAGAAAAATCAAAACGCAACGACTGCGGAGAGACATAAGAACCTTTTTGTTCTACATGAGTTCCTAAAACTTCACGCAGAGCTTCGTGCAAAAGATGAGTCGCCGTGTGATTACATGCAGTCGCCCGACGTGCCTCTTTATCGATAACGGCATGGAATGTAGCGGTCACATCTTCGGGTAATCGCTCGGCTATATGAATACTCAAATTATTTTCCCGCTTGGTCTGTAATATCTCCACGATATCATTTCCAGAAATCAACTTTCCTGTATCGCCTACCTGACCACCCATTTCGGCATAGAAAGGGGTTCTGTCCAAAACGATCTGATAAAACTCGCGAGCTTTTTGTTTCACCTTACGATAGCGTAATATCTCGGCGTCGCACTCGGCCATATCGTATCCCACGAATTCGGGCTCACCCTCTTTCAATACAACCCAGTCGCCCGTTTCTACGGCAGCCGCATTACGAGCCCGTTCCTTTTGTTGTTGCATTTGGGCGTTGAACTCGTCGATATCCACTCCTAACCCTTTTTCTTTCAATATCAACTCGGTCAAGTCAAGAGGGAAACCATAAGTGTCGTACAACACGAAAGCATCCCGTCCGCTAATCTCGCTCTTACCGGCAGCCTTTGTATCGGCAGTTACTTTATCGAGCAACTTAATACCGGTTTCGAGAGTACGTAAGAAAGCATCTTCCTCCTCTTTAATTACTTTTCCGATAAGGACCTTTTGAGCCTTCAATTCAGGATAGGCATCTCCCATCGTTTCAATAAGAATGTCCAATAATTTATAAAGGAAAGCCTGCTTCTGACCCAAGAATGTATACCCGTAACGCACAGCCCGACGTAAAATACGACGAATTACATAACCGGCTTTCGCATTCGACGGCAACTGCCCATCGGTAATAGAAAATGCAATCGTACGTATGTGGTCTGCAATGACACGCATAGCAATATCGACCTTAGGATCGTCACCATATTTCTTACCGCAAAGACGCCCGATTTCCCCGATAATCGGTTGGAATACATCGGTGTCATAATTAGACGTCTTTCCTTGCAACGCCATACAAAGTCGTTCGAATCCCATACCGGTATCGATTACCCGAGCAGGAAGAGGTTCGAGCGAACCATCGGCTTTACGGTTATATTGCATAAACACAAGGTTCCATATCTCTATCACTTGCGGGTGACTCTGGTTAACCAATTTCAATCCATCGACTTCGGCTCTCTCGGCATCACTCCGCAAATCGATGTGAATCTCAGAACAGGGTCCACAAGGTCCCGTATCTCCCATTTCCCAAAAATTATCATGTCGATTTCCGTTGATTATATGATCTTTGGGCAAATGCGCTTCCCAATACGAGGCAGCCTCGTTATCTCTCTCCAAACCTTCGGACTCATATCCTTCGAACACGGTAGCGTATAATCGGGCCGGATCTATTTTCAATACGTCGACCAAATATTCCCAAGACCAATCGATCGCTTCTTTCTTAAAATAGTCCCCGAACGACCAGTTACCAAGCATCTCAAACATGGTGTGATGATAGGTATCCAGTCCCACCTCTTCCAAATCGTTGTGCTTACCGCTCACTCTCAAACATTTTTGTGAATCCGCGACCCGCTTATATTTTGCCGGAACATTTCCCAAGATAATATCTTTAAACTGGTTCATTCCCGCATTGGTAAACATCAACGTAGGGTCATCTTTAATCACCATCGGAGCCGAAGGCACGATCTGATGGCCTCGTTCTCTGAAAAAATCCTTAAAAGATTCACGAATCTCTTTTGCTGTCAGCATAACAATTTAATTATATTAAGTTCCACGGCTTTCTTTTTCGTTATCGAAATAGAAATCGCCAATACGGTATATTAATATTACCAAAAACAATTTGCAAAAATAGCCCAAATTATTATTTTTGTACCCATGTGCAGATAAAAAAATGCTTAGAAACATATTTTTTTACGGTCTATAAAAGCTTTTGCCAATAAGAATGAGCCGACAAATAATCAATGAGTAAAAAAATATTCTACATATACAATCCTAAAACACTGACATACGAACGGGTATATCCTTCACTTCGCCAGCGCATCATCGTTGTTTTACGCCATTTGTTCGTCGGTAGCATACTAAGTATAGGGGTCATCGTCGCATTTTATTTTTGGTTCGGTTCGCCCAAAGAAGAGCTTCTGAAAATGGAAAACGAGCAAATGCAGACACAATATAAAGTGCTTTCCAAACGAGTCGATGCAGCGCTGGAAGTTCTGAATGATTTACAACAACGAGACGACAACATGTATCGGGTCATTCTGCAAGCCGAGCCTGTAAACGACGAAATCAGGAATAACGGAATATACAATCCCAGCCGGTACGAGAATCTGTTGCAAATGAGCGATGCAGAGCTGGTTGTTTCCACCAGTCAAAAAGTAGACAACCTTGCGAGGCAAGTATATGTACAATGCAATTCCATGAACGAACTCGTCAAACTGGCACAAGGCCAAGAGGAGCGCATAAAACACATTCCGGCCATACAACCCGTTTCTAACAAAGATTTGAAACGAACAGCATCGGGGTATGGTTATCGAATAGATCCGATCTACAAGACCACAAAATTCCATCAGGGAATGGACTTTTCTGCCAATGTGGGAACCCCTGTTTACGTAACCGGAAACGGCCGTGTCGTTGAAACCGGTTGGCAACAAGGATTTGGAAACACGGTAGTCATCGATCACGGATATGATTATAAAACCCGATATGCTCACCTCAGTAAAATACTAGTCCGTAAAGGACAAGAAGTCATACGAGGAGAAGAAATAGCCGAAGTAGGCAATACGGGGAAATCCACAGGGCCGCATTTACATTACGAAGTTCTATACAAAGGGAAAGCACAGAATCCTATCAATTACTATTTCTTCGACCTTTCACCCGAAGATTACGACCGCATGACTCAACTTGCCGAAAATCAAGGGCGTGTAATGGATTAAAAACAAATCGTATGAAAGAACCTGTAACAAATAAACAAAAACTATATTACACGATCGGTGAGGTATCGGACATGTTCAATGTAAACCAATCCTTACTCCGATATTGGGAAACAGAGTTTAAAACAATCAATCCTAAACGATCCCCCAAAGGGACCCGTTATTATTCCCAAAAAGATATCGAAGAAATAAAACTCATTCACTATTTGCTGAAAGAAAGGAAGCTGAAAATAGAAGGAGCGAAACAAGTGTTGAAACACAAAAGAGAAAGTACCGTTCGGTCCCAACAAGTAGTGGAACGACTGAAATCACTGCGTTCTGAACTAATTGCCATTATGGAAGAACTGGAATAGCTTGGCTGTTAAAAAGGAAGATATTGACGATTTCAAGAAAATTTCTTACACTTCCTAAACAAATAAGGTACACTATTCACACCGAGGATAAGCCCCAGAATAGCCCCGCAACTATTGGCGAGAAAATCATACCAGTCCGCACTTCGCCCCATAGACATAGCACCCTGCAACAACTCCATCAAGCCACCCCACACAATAGCCCCGCACACGAGCAAAATCAACTTGGGAGCGGCAAACTTCGATACCCGATATATATCGAAACAACCTATCCAAACAAGCCCCAAATACATACAACCGTGCACCAGCTTATCGGCTCCTTCGAATAAATAAAACTCCTGACTATGTACAGGATTCTTAGCCAGAGACAAATATGTAATTACAGCCAATACTATAATCGTAGGGACAAACGCCAAAAATCTAAAAGGCCTCATATCTATTCACGTAATCTTTACAACAAACAAAAAGGTACAATTATCTCCTTTTTACAGAAATACTTGCTTTTGCAATCCTTTGACAAAGATAAAGTAAGCTAAGAACAAAAACAAATCACCCGATTTCTGCCAAGAATCAATCTACCTGTACCTCCTGTCACAAAGGCCGCATTTTCATTTACGACAAAACCAAATCCATTTGTATTTGGTTATATAATCTATCATTCATTTTTTACAAAAAGGATTACACTTTTATAGAAAAAGGGCTCTATTCCCTTTTTATTAAGCTATTATATGAACAAATAAATTTAAATTTTATACTTTTGTAATTATATCTTGAACTAAAAATGGGAGAACGGGCAAAATTCGCGACCAAGTTAGGAGTAATAGCCACCACGGTAGGATCGGCGGTAGGATTAGGAAATATTTGGAGATTCCCTTATGAAGCCGGAATGAACGGAGGGGGAGCATTCTTAATGATTTACATTCTATGTGTTCTTATATTAGGTGTTCCGGTTATGTGCGCCGAATTTATTATTGGAAGAAAATCCAAATCCGACACGGTAGACGCATTCAAAAAATTAATCCCCGGCAGTCGATGGTACTACATCGGATATATCGGAATATTGGCCTCGATTCTTATTTTAGGATATTATATGGTCATATCGGGTTGGACGCTCGAATATCTTTTTCAAGCAGCCTGTAACAATCTGACCGGAAAAACGGCAGCAGAATTCAAAGCTGAACAAAACGCATTTATTCAGAACGATTCTCGGCCGTTACTATGGATATACATTTTTCTCTTTATCAACTATATCATCATATCTAAGGGTGTACAGAAAGGAATCGAAAAAATGTCCAACATATTGATGCCTATACTGTTCATTATTCTCATCGTTTTTTGCATACGATCGTTAACACTACCCGAAGCCAACGAAGGTCTGAAATTTTTCCTACACCCCGATTTTTCGAAAATCACACCCCAAGTCATCGTACGGGCAATGGGGCAAGCATTCTTCTCTTTAAGTTTAGGTATGGGTATCCTCATCACCTATTCCTCCTACTTCAATAATAAAACTCATCTGATAAAAACAGCCGGTACGGTAGCGATACTCGACACAACCGTCGCTATTTTGGCCGGAGTAATTATATTCCCGGCTGTTTTCTCTTATGGTGTGGATCCTGTCGCCGGTCCCGATCTTGTATTTGTCACCCTCCCCAATGTATTCAATCAAATGCCGGTATCTGCGTTATGGTCTGCATTGTTTTTCTTACTCCTCACTGTGGCAGCTCTTACTTCCACCGTTTCTCTTTTCGAGGTTGCAGTTGCATTTTTTATCAACCACATGCATCTATCAAGGAAAAAGGCAACCCGGACAATGATGATCATTGTTGCCATATTAAGCACTGTCTGCTCTCTTTCTATCGGTTCATGGAGCCATATACGCATTTTTGGGAAAACCATATTCGATGCCTGCGATTACTTCTCAGCTATCATCTTGCTGCCGGTAGGCGGACTGTTGATAAGTATTTTCATCGGGTGGATACTGAAACGAAATATCTCCCGGGAGGAATTGACTAACCGAAATAAATTACACGAGCCACTATTCAACGCAATCTTTTTCTGTATCAAATACATAGCTCCAATCATCATCATTTTAATCTTTTTATCGGGATTTGGTATTATCTGATGGCACTTAAAAACGATTCTTTTTTCTCATTATCGAAAAGCGAACGCAGAGCGACTCTGTTATTGATTATCATTCTGTTAATCCTCACAGGAGCTCGCATTGCGCAATACTACTATCATTCACGAGAAAAGGTTGAAATTACAACGGAATACGAATCATTTCAATCCGAGCTGGAAGAATTCAATCGTTCTTTGAACCATCAAAACGAAAAAGCAAAAAATGCCGAACGGCAATCATCTAAAAGTTCCCGTCCTCCTAAAAGTTTAAAACCAGTTCCCCGGGAAGAATAGTGCCAAAGAAGTTTTTTTAAATCCATACCTTACTATTCAACAAAAAGAATTATCTTCGCTTAACATAACAGCAGGCCGGTATGCAATGCCTGTATCGGCAGGTCTTGTTATATGATTTCAAAACGTACAGCACTATGTTCCAGTGGATACAAAAAGAACCGTTGTCTTTGAATCTTGGTGGAGAATTGGTTTCCCTATCGAGACCGCTAATCATGGGAATACTCAATATCACCCCCGACTCTTTTTACCCCGGAAGCCGTACTACGGAAGAAGAACAAATCGCCGAGCGACTGCGTAAAATGATGAATGAAGGCGCCGACATCATAGACATAGGAGCCTACTCCTCGCGACCTAATGCCGACGATATCTCACCCGACGAAGAGATGAAACGACTTTCGAAGGGACTCGATATTATCCGCAAATTATATCCTACGGCAAGAGTCTCGGTCGATACATTTCGTGCCGATATAGCCGCCCGCTGTGTCCGGGAATACGGAGTACAGATGATCAACGACATATCGGGGGGAGAACTCGATTCTCAAATGTTCGAAACCATAGCCGAGTTGAAAGTCGCCTATATTTTGATGCACATGAAAGGGACGCCCCAAACCATGATGCAACAAATCCGATACGAGCATATCATTCCCGAAATGCTTTACTATTTCTCAGAACGTATAGCCCGACTCGAAGGCCTCGGTGTCAACGATATCATCATCGATCCGGGATTCGGATTCAGCAAATCTATCGACGACAACTACTTGCTCATGAACCGACTCGACGAATTTACCCGTATAGGCTATCCCTTATTGGTGGGAATATCTCGTAAATCAATGATATATAAATACTTTGGATACACTCCCGAAGAAAGTCTAAACGGAACTACAATCTTAAACACGCTGGCTTTATTAGGAGGAGCCGACATTTTGAGAGTACATGACGTAAAAGAAGCTGTGGAAGCGGTAAAAATAGTTTCAAAAACCATACAATCTGTAAAATAAAATGTTCTCATTCGGCATAAAAGATATTATCGACATACTCATCGTAGCCCTGCTTCTGTACACTCTTTACAAAATGATGAAAGAGTCGGGAACAATAAGCATATTCACCGGTGTATTAGCATTCGTGGGAGTATGGATCGTTGTAACGCAAATTCTCGACATGCGTCTCATCGGGTCTATCATGGACAAATTTATGAGTGTAGGTCTCCTTATACTCGTTATTTTGTTTCAAGACGAAATCAAGCGCTTTCTCGTACAACTCGGGTCGCACAAACGATGGAGATTCTTTTTCAATTTCTTCCTTAAACACAAAGATACCGGAGAAAAGCCCTATATCATGCCCATCGTACATGCCTGTATGAATATGTCCAAGACAAAAACCGGAGCCCTGATAGTCATCGAGCAAGGAGTTTCACTCGATAATTACAAAAATACCGGCGACACGATCAACGCAAATGTAAATGCAAGGCTCATCGAGAATATATTTTTCAAAAATAGCCCATTGCACGACGGAGCCATGATTATCGCCGATGATCGAATAGCCTCGGCAGCTTGCATATTACCGGTTTCGCACAATACGAGAATACCCAAATCGATGGGGCTAAGACATCGATCGGCATTAGGTATAACCGAAGTAACCGATGCCCTTGCTATCGTGGTATCGGAAGAAACGGGAAATATCTCTTTGGCTCACAATGGAAAAATAACGACCAAAATCTCAGGTAAGGACCTCGAACGTATGCTGGCACAAGAATCTATTGATTGACTCAAAACGTCTGAATCGAAACAAAATCGCTCCACGGAAATCGTTCAGCATAAATCACGCGAGAACAGCTCGGGACATGAAGAACCACTTCCGAAAGAATGGACGGATTAAAACCATCGGCCACCGCAGGAGGTATCGGAGCCTCGATATAAATATCTTTCAGCCGGAGACAGCCCGTAAAAAGATGATCGCCGATACATGTCACCTTTTTACCGAAAACCACAGTCATAAGAGTCTTGATTTTACCGAAAGAAAAATTTTCAAATTTCAAATCCCTCCCCACATAAAGTTTTTCCAAAGGACAATTATAAAACAAATTATCTCCCACCTGCAAAGGTTTATTCCCATCGACAAATATCGCCTCTTTCAAAGAAATACAACTTCTGAATGCGTACACTCCTATCGTGTTCACATCACACCCTATCGACACCACCCTCAAAGACTCACATCTATAAAAAGCCAGTTCACCTATATCCCGAACTTTATCCGGTATAACAACCGACGACAAATTATAACAACACCCGAATGCTCCTTCTCCGATAGACAATAGATTTTCGGGCATTATCACCCTTGTCAATCGAGCACATTTATAAAAAGTATAATCTCCTATCTTATTATCCGAGGCACTATAATTCCCATAATAGGTATTTCCCCCATCTACAATATTTACCCCCGACAAATCCAAAACGGACAAACAACCGCCTGTCTCCTTTCCGTTTGCATCACACCCGCTCATCTCGCGAATGTATCTTAGGTCCGTGCCATTTAATTCCCCTATCAGCGTAAGCTCTACGATTCTGAATTTCAAATGAGACGCTATCAACGACGGTAGTGTACCAGCTTCATTCACACGAATAACCATACTCTTGTTACCGGGCCTTAATCTTCCGGTCAACACCTTTAACGACCATATAACACATTTCAAATTTTTCATAAATGCAATAAACTCTATAAAAGAACAATTCCCCCAACAATTAAAAATATAAGAAATCGTTTGTCCACCCAATAGGAATACAAACTCAGTATGACAACAACATCATACGCAACCCAAACGTAAATTCGACTCCGTCAAAAAAACTTTATTCCCTCTTTATAAATAAAACTAAATACTTCAACACAACACGATCGCTATACTTCTAAGTAATTTTTGTATAGCGTCACAAATATTGGAAATAGTGAGTGCAGAGACAAACGAAAATCTTATTTCCAACTCGACTATGCTAAACCGTATCCTATATTCGTATTTGCAAATATAATAAAATCTGTTATAACAGATATGAATCCTATTTATAATACACAATTTTATATATATTATATAGATTCACTCGATAATTGATGGGAATTGTCCTTGTATATCCTAACCCCTCTCCTATATCGCTAACGCAACACAGGGGAGAAGGGGTAAATACAATCCCCATTCAATTCACTAAATTAATGAGACAGAAGGACACTAAAACTCTTCCTTTGCCTTGTCCCGTAGCATTACGGGGTATTTCAGTTTTCATCACTATCGGAAATTAAAAACTCCTCCCCTGTGTTTGGCAACGCTAAATATAGGGGAGGTGGCACGTAGTGACGGAGGGGTTAACCCTTACAGTCAAAAAAACTTATGAAATCTTTTTAACCCCTCTCCTCAGAAACGGGTGTTTCTTCGGTATCTCTCCTGTATCGCAACACAGGGGAAAAGGGGTAAATACAATCCCATTTCATTCGCTAAATTAATGTGACAGAAGATAGCTGTCCCCACTTTTCTACTGCCCCATTATATATCGACTAAACAAAAGTATTTCTTGAACTTATTTAAAACAGTTGAGGCGTAGAAAATATTCTACGCCTCAATACCCTATCTATATTGTAACTATTTTATCGATTAGCTCGCTTACGCTCCGTCTCATCTAAGATAATTTTACGTAAACGCAAATGATGAGGAGTCACCTCCACATATTCGTCTTCTTTTATATATTCGAGAGCTTCTTCCAAACTGAATATAACCGGTGGAACGATACGAGCCTTATCGTCTGCACCAGAAGCTCGCATATTCGTCAGTTTCTTCGACTTGGTAACATTCACCACTATATCGTTATCCTTAGCGTTTTCCCCAACAACCTGTCCGGCATAAACCTCTTCCTGAGGGAAAATAAAGAACCGGCCTCTATCTTGCAACTTATCGATAGCATAGGCATAGGCCGTACCTGCTTCCATCGCAATTAACGAGCCGTTTGTACGGCGGTCTATATCGCCTTTCCAGGGCTGATATTCCAAAAAGCGGTGAGCCATAATAGCTTCTCCGGCCGAAGCGGTCAGCACGTTGGTTCGCAATCCGATAATACCACGCGAAGGAATATGGAACTCGATGTGTATGCGATCGTTCTGTGTAGTCATCGATACCATCTCACCTTTCCGGCGCGTAACCATATCGATAATCTTGCTGGCATATTCCTCTGGAAGATTGATTGTCAACAACTCCACCGGCTCACATTTCTGCCCGTCAATTTCCTTAATAATTACCTGGGGCTGTCCTACTTGCAACTCATATCCTTCACGTCGCATAGTTTCTATCAAGACCGACAAATGTAACACTCCACGTCCATAAACAGTCCACGCATCATCGGTATCGCCCCGCTCCACACGCAAAGCCAGATTTTTATCCAACTCTCTTGTCAAACGATCGGCTATGTGCCTCGAAGTCACATACTTTCCATCTTTACCGAAAAAAGGAGAATCGTTAATTGTAAACAACATAGACATGGTAGGCTCATCGATAGCGATTCTCGGTAAAGCCTCCGGTTCGACGACATCGGCTATGGTATCGCCAATTTCGAAATTCTCGATACCGATGAGAGCACAAATATCCCCCGAACCTACCGACTGAACTTTGGCACGTCCCATACCCTCGAAAACATCGAGCTCTTTAATCCGCTGTTTAACGACCGAGCCGTCTTTCTTACACAAGGCCACGTCCATACCCTCTTTCAGCTCACCGCGATGAACACGGCCGACAGCAATACGTCCCACATAAGGAGAATAATCGAGCGAAGTAATCAACATCTGGGGTGTACCTTCGAGATACTGCGGTTCGGGAATATACTCGATAATCGCATCGAGCAAAGCGGTTATATTGTCGGTCGGTTTCCTCCAATCTGTCGAAAACCAACCCTGTTTGGCCGAACCGTATATCGTGGGGAAATCAAGTTGCTCTTCGGTTGCATCGAGACTAAACATAAGGTCGAGAACCATCTCTTGAACTTCGTCCGGACGGCAATTGGGTTTATCCACTTTATTGATGACCACAACCGGTTTCAATCCCATTTCAATAGCCTTCTGCAAAACGAAACGAGTCTGAGGCATAGGGCCCTCGAAGGCATCGACTAACAGCAAACAGCCGTCGGCCATGTTGAGTACACGCTCTACCTCCCCACCGAAATCGGCGTGCCCCGGAGTATCGATAACATTGATCTTGTAATCCTTATAACGAATAGAAACATTCTTCGAAAGAATCGTAATTCCTCGCTCCCTTTCCAAATCGTTATTATCCAATATCAACTCCCCGGAACTCTGGTTCTCGCGAAAGAGATGCCCGGCCAATAACATTTTGTCCACCAACGTAGTTTTACCGTGGTCGACGTGAGCGATAATCGCAATGTTTCTGATTTTTTGCATATAACCTATTTTAACCGCGCAAAGTTACTACATTTTTTTAAAATGGTATATCACTTTCCTTCATTTAGTACTTAGGAGACTTTGCGATCGCACGGAACATGCTATAACAACGATGACTTTCTATCTTTGATTTTTAAATAAACATATCTCAAACCCGGCAACAACGGCTTCACAACAGTACTCGCCATTAAAAACAGCCGGGGATATCTCCCGATAAATGAAACCAACTTATCTTTACAAGGTAACATCGGTTTATAGGTTACTAATAATTCTTTTCTATCTTTATACGACAATCGCCACCAATAACGGAGAATATTTGCTCTATACATGAATAAATGATGACCAGCTATTATTTTGGCAGTTTCTGAATCTATCCATGCTTCTTCTATCGCAAGACACTTAATGCGATTACACATCTTAAATAGATCTGTAATTTTATTTTTATCGCTCTTAACCCTTGTTGTCTGATATCTGCTCACTGTATGATTATACAATAAAATTGGCACATATTTTATACGAAGAGCCAAACGTACGCTATTAATAACATAGTCTGTATCCTCAAATCGCACCTTTTCAGTAAACGATAAATGATTTATAATCAAGAAATCTCGACGATACACAAATAGCCATGGAGTCCATGGAATCTCATTCTTTTTTAAAAAGGAACGACCAGTCATTTCTTCCCGACTATTGTTCAAATAGAAATAAGTCCTCCTTTTACCATCTTCGACTAAAACTTCATCACACATCAAAATATCAACACCTTCGGTAGATTGAATTTCGGAAAAGACTTTATTCAATGCGTTCGACCCAAAAGTATCATCTGCATCAATATACAAAATATAATCACCCTTAGCAACTTTTACACCTGTATTGCGAGCGCTTCCCTGTCGTCGGTTTGTTTCATGATTAATCAATCGTAAATTTTGATGAAATTTCCCATATTCCGAAATAACTTGTGCCGTATTATCTGTTGAACAGTCATTGACACAAATCACTTCAAAAACATCGTCCCCCAGCCCCTGCCGATAAATGCTGTCCAAACAATTTTTTATATACTGCTCCCCATTATAGACCGGAATAATAATAGAAAAAAACACACCCATAACAAATTACTTTTAGTATGGGCAAAAAAACAAAACAGGATTAAATATTTTTAAAATAATGTATCGCTGCGATCGCTACGATTTTGTAGACTTTTTAGCTACACCTTTATCGAAAGACTGGGTATATTCCGTAAAAAAATCGTAACCTAAAATACAAGAGATACGATATAACATCGATGAATCGATACTCGATTTTTGAAAAATTTTATACACATTGGTTCTATCGCAATGTAAGGCGGTGGCAAACCAAGTAACTGTACGACCTTGTTCGCGCAACTTTTTTTCTATGAGAGAACCGATGTGTATCATCGTATCGACATCGTGCGACTCCCCTACACGAGCTAAACAAACACAAAAAAGGCGTGAGAATCACACTCCTGCCTATCTCGGTGTCAGGCTCTCGCATCGCCCTTCTATAGAGATAAGCAACGCTGAAAGCCCACGCCGATATGCATATACGGCATGCGATAAATCGGCACGCCCTACTATATAACATATCCCGTAGACGTTCGGTTGCCTTCATCTTTGTATAGAAGTTCAAATTTGCGAGATTCGACACTCCAAAGACAAACGCTTGTAAACGCCTTTCCTAATAAAAAACTCCACCCCTTCATCTGGTTTGAAAACAAACAAGACCTATCCCGAAACCGGGGTATTCAGCGTGAAGTTTTGCAAATATAGCGAAAGGTAAAAGAAAGACAAAATGAACAAATTCATTTTTCATTTCAAAGCGTATTCCATAAGTTAGAAATGAGAAAACAATCGTTTTCCCGCAACTATTTAATGAAAATAAAAAGACGAATATCTGCTAAAAAAGCAGACTTCATCTTTACCTGACAAATCATATACTTCCGCTCAAAACGAGCAGTTGAAACCGTCTATATTCTAAGAAAGACATTTCGCTTATACAACTGTCGGAGTATAAAAAAGACTATGAGATAGTTGGCGAAACACAGCCATACCGAATAATAATCACCCAAATACCGCTCCAAGCCATAACTGACCGATGCCACTACGCACCGGAAATTAACAACCTCCCCCAACAGATAAGCCGTTATAGAATTCATACCATATATTTTCAGCCAGTTCAATCCCCAATCATGGCCTTTACAATCTATCCAATAATAAAACAAAGCCATCAATAAAAAACAATACCCGCCAGACAGCAATGTCATGCTACAAGTCCATATACGTTTGATAACCGGCATTTGAAAACTCCATGCCCAAGCCGCAACGATAAGGGCCACCCCTACCAAAAACAACCGGCGAGCCACCTTCTGCCGATGAAAAGCACCCTCTTTCATCATTCGACCCGCAAACACGCCCAACATAACGGTAACCCCAAAAGTGAGACTGCTCAATATCCAAGTGTAATGATAGTCCGATGAGAAGCTCCATGTCCCGTCTGCATTCCAATAAACACCGTCACGGAATCGGCCCAAGACAAAACGATCCACCCTCTCGGCAAAATTCCCTTCCGGTGTGAAATCTCCAAAAAATGTCATAGGGAACCAATAGGCCAACAACAACAGAAACGTCATACCCATCTGCCCTTTTAAAGAAAAGTTCAATTGAATGAGCGCAGCGATCAAATATCCGGCAGCGATAGCCTGCAACGTATTTGAATACAAGCGAATATATTTAAGATCTATACCCAGCAAATTACCCTGAACAACCATGCCCAACAAGAAAAGTATGGCAAAACGTCTCAATACCTTTTTATAAATGAACCACCGGCTTTCCACCCTCTCATACTTCGAAAAAGAAAACGGCATCGAAACACCCGTCATAAAAAGGAACAGCGGCATCACCAAATCCCAAAAACGAAATCCCTCCCACACCTCATGGTCGAATTGATACAAAACGGCATTCATCACAGAGCTATCCACACATGCTCCCAACGAGACCAATACAGGCTGTAAAAACACCAGTAAAAACAAGTCGAATCCTCGCAGAATATCCAATGATGCCAAACGCTGGCCGACTGGTTGTGTCGCATTTCCCAACATACAAGAATTAAGATTATTATAAAACAATAATACCGATATTTCTGTTTCCACCGCATGCTTCGATCGGATACAAAAAAAACGATATTTACAAATATAGGGGAAAGTATGTGCAGAAGCAAACGGAAGTCTCATTCCCAACTTGATTACGCCCAACCCCATCTTATCCCCTGCAAAGATAGCGAATTGCCACATAAGAGACAACCTGTTTATAAACATGGCCTACAAACACCGCAAAAAAGAAAAAAGAGAATGAAACTATTTTTGAAAATCCGAAACAAATGCTTACCTTTGTGCGCTCAATAATTTATTAACAACAAAACTCAAAGAAATGTATTTAGATTCTGAGAAAAAGAAAGAGATCTTTGAGAAATACGGAAAGTCCAATACTGATACTGGCTCACCCGAAGCTCAGATTGCATTATTTTCCTACCGTATTGCTCATTTGACCGAACATTTGAAGTCAAATCATAAAGATCATAGCACTGAACGAGCTCTTAAAATGTTGGTTGGTAAACGTCGTCGTTTGCTCGACTACCTCATCAAAGTCGACATCAACCGCTATCGTGCCATCATTGCACAAAAAGAGTTGGGTATCAGAAAGTAATTTTTCGCTACACAACAACAAAAAAGAGAGCAAGAAAACTTGCTCTCTTTTTTGTTGTCCTCCTTCTAAAAGGATTTAATATCGTTTTAGCTCATAACCATAATCGGTATCACCTGCTGTACAATAAAGCACCAACGTGGTAGCATAATCCTCGTCTTTACCATAAGCCCAAAAGTTAGCCCAAAAATAAATCGGATAGCCGTCATTCACAATCCATTCAAGATACGATTCATGATAACCATCGGTATTTTCTTCCGGAGACAACCCAAAAGAAAAATTATAAAACCCGTCACCATCAAGATCGCAGACACAGGTATAATCCGTTATACTTATCGGAGCTTTTTCGTCTCCTACAAATTCGAGCCAGACGGGTTGTGAAAAATGGAAATGAGCCGTACCATCGCCAAACTCTATCCATTCGAGAGAAGTAGGCATCGTTTCCTCTTTATTGACATAAGCCATCTCTCCGGCCGGATTCTCGACATACCCGGCTCTCACAACTTTCCACTTTCCTTTGAGAGCCACAGAATAATTACACTGAATAGGCTCATCATCTCCTGTTCCCATGATTTCATCGATTAACTTGCCACAAGAAACAAATGAACACACCATCGAGAAAAATAAAATCGAACTAATTAACTTTCTTAGAATTGCCATTTTTGTATATCTTAAAATCGAAACTACTAATATATTAGTATCCATAAACGGATATAGTCATCGGCACAAAAATAAAAAGATTCACAAAAATTACATTTAAGATAATACATAAACGACGAATTATATATATTACTAATAAACATAACAAAGCTGCGGTTTTAAAGAATAATTCTTTAAAACCGCAGTTATAAATCCCCTCCGCCTATATTCTTTCCAAAACCGTTTGAATAAGATCCGATACGGCTGTTTTATAATTAGGATTAGCATGATGTGCTACCCTATTGGCAATGATACTACACACAGTCATCGCCTTGTGCCCCATAAGCTTAGCCAAACCTGCCAATGCCGAGCTTTCCATTTCATAATTAGTCACGACCTGCGAACCGTATTTGAAAGCCTCTATTTTCTTGTTCAGTTCAGGGTCGGCCAAAGGAATTCTCAATTCCCTGCCTTGTGGCCCATAGAAACCATTGGCAGAGATCGTGACACCTCGCACCATATCTTCCCCGCCGATACGAGCGACCAATTCCGAATCGGCATCTACTACATAAGGAGCAGCCCATAAAGGATTCCACTTCACAAACTCACAAAAAGCTCTTTCAAAATCAAGGTCACAGACCCTATCCCGACCGGCATAAAAATTAAGCACACCATCGAAACCGATAGATTTCTCGGCTATTACAGGGGTCCCGATTGGTACATGAGGCTGTAATCCTCCCGAAGTACCTACCCTCACCAGAGTCAACTGTCGAAATTGAGGTTTCTCATATCGAGTGGAAAAATCGATATTCGCCAAAGCATCGAGTTCATTCACTACGATATCGATATTGTCGGTTCCGATACCATGCGACAAACACATCACCGGTTTCCCCTTGTAAGTACCGCCAATCGTGTGAAACTCTCTGCTCGAAACTTCAAATTCACGTGTATCGAAAAACGATGCGACCAAATCGACCCGTCCCGGGTCTCCCACCAATATTATTTTATCCCGCAACTGCTCGGGCTGCAAATGCAAGTGAAATACACTACCATCTGCATTGATAATAAACTCCGATTCTGGAAAATGTTTCATATATTTTTTCTTTTATACTAACACATCATTGCGTGATAGCAAACGAATATACAGATATAAATCTGTATATTCGAAATGGTTTATTCTAATTATATATAAAAAACATCTCTTTAAGATATAACACCCGTACTCTCTATCAAAAAAAGGTTCGATATATACAAATTTCCACTCAATCTTTCTTAGAAACGACTTTCTTTGAACTTTCAGCAGCCTTTGCCTCCTTCGCTTTTTTTGCTTCCGCTCGTTTAGAGTGTCGCTCAATCCGAGCCGATTTCAGCTCCTTTTGCAACATCTCTATTTCGGCCGACTGATTCCGAATCGTCGTCAATAAAGCATTCAACTCTTCGTTTTCTATCGATTCGGGATATTGCGCTTCCACCCGTACGATAAAATCGCTGAGCACATTCATGTAATTGGTAAAAGCCTCATACGGACTATCGTAAGGACTGTAATGGCTATGCACAGCTCCGTCGGACAAATACTTCGTACACATATAATAGAAGTGATCGCTGGCTTGTAAATAATACCAGTCTTGTTTCAAACGACGGTCGTCACACAAGCGGACGCGCTCGGCAACTGAATAGAGCTTGCGGAACGCTTCGTTCTGCAACGTGTTTCCCAACCATGCACTGGTGTCCCGTGCTTCGTCGGCCCACGACATCGGATAAGGAACCGACAGCATATCGACCGGTTTCAATTTACTGATCGCCTCGGTCGGCGTACAGAACCCGACACCCTCTTGTTCGGCAAAACGAGGAAGGGCTTTCATAAACTCGAAAATACCCGATTCGCGAGGTTGCAGTTCGCCCAATGTTTCGTAATTCATGAAAAGATTGACGATAGGTTCTTCTTCGGGATAATTCTTTACCCACGAAATAAACTTCTCTGCCGTTAAAGGATAATCGCTCCATTCGTAATTAGAGAAACGGAATGAAATATCATCACTCATTTTGTAATTTTTCAACAACATTTTCAGCTTGGGAGCAGCTGCCGAACTATACAAATAATTCGGGCTCTTCCAACCCAAAATATGCTTCGCTCCCTCTGTAATAACGCCTTTGAATCCCATCGAAGCTATCATAGAGGCTATGTCGTCGGAAAATATCAACTCGGTATTTCTGAACACTTTGGGCTTCACGCCGAATAGCTGCTCTATCTTCTCGTCGTGTTGTCTCACCTGCATCTTGAACTCCTCCGGATCGCACAACGATGCCAACGAGTGCGCATAAGTTTCGGATAAGAACTCCACACAATCGGTCTTGACCAATTCTTTCATGCTGTCGATAAATTCAGGCACACAAACTTCGAGTTGCTCTAAGGCTACCCCCGATATGGAAAAAGCCACCTTGAACTTACCATTGGCATTTTTAATCATTTCAAGTAATGTCGCATTCGCCGGGAGGTAAGAACGCTGAGCTATGCGAGTGATAATATCGTCATTGGCAAAATCATCATAGTAATAGTGATCGTTACCTATATCGAAGAAACGGTATCGTTTCAATCGAAACGGTTGATGAATTTGAAAATAGAAACAAATAGTTTTCATATAAGGTCGAGTTTTTTCATTAGTTATTATTGTGCATTACCTTGTGGTAAATATCGATTACTTTCTGTCCGGCATATTTCCATTTGATTTCGTTCACCTCCCGCTCTCCTTCTTCGCGCAGTTGCTTATAGATAGCAGGATAAGTGATTATAGAATAAATGGCATCGGCCATAGCATCGATATCCCAATAGTCGGTCTTAATGACATTGGTCAAAATCTCGGCGCACCCCGACTGCTTCGAAATAATCGAAGGCACACCCACTTGCATGGCTTCGAGCGGAGAAATACCGAATGGTTCCGAAACCGAAGGCATCACATACACATCGCTGGCCTTCAACATTTCATAAACCTGCTTTCCTCTCAAAAATCCGGTAAAATGGAAACGGTCGGATATATTACGCTGAGCCGACAGTAGAATCATCTTATTCATCATGTCTCCGCTCCCGGCCATGACGAACCTCACCCTATTGGTCTTCTTCAACACCCGCGCCGCAGCCTCCACAAAATACTCAGGGCCTTTTTGCATGGTAATGCGGCCCAAGAAAGTAACCACCTTTTCTTTCGGACTGTGAGGAACTTCTATCGATTTAATCTCATCGCTCAAAGGCTCTACGGCATTGTGCACGGTCGTCACCTTCGCCGGATCGATATGATACTTTTCGATAACCGTCTGACGAGTCAGATTACTTACCGTAATAATATGGTCGGCATGCAACATACCGTCCCGTTCGATATTATACACCGTAGGATTTACATTACCCCGGCTTCGGTCGAAATCGGTCGCATGCACGTGAATAACCAGCGGTTTACCGCTCACCTGCTTGGCGTGAATACCGGCCGGATAGGTGAGCCAATCATGGGAATGAATGACATCGAACTGAACCGTACGAGCAATCACCCCGGCTACAATCGAGTAATTATTTATCTCCTCCATCAGATTATCGGGGTAACGTCCCGAAAATTCGATACACCCCAGATCATTGGTTTTCAGATAATTAAAATCTGCATAAATATGGCTGCGAAGATCGAAATATTCTTGGGGATCCATACAATAGCCATAACGCTGCTGTACATAATCCCAACTTACGTCTCTCCATGCGACAGGTGTATTCGCAGCTCCGATAATATGGGCAAAAGTTTTATCCTCGTCTCCGTATGGTTTAGGTATGACAAACGTGATGTCTATATCGCCACACTCTGCCATGCCTTTGGTCAGCCCATAACTGGCCGTACCCAAACCACCCAAGATATGAGGAGGAAACTCCCAACCGAACATAAGCGCTTTCATAGATAGGAATCAGGCTTTACATGTTATACTTTTTCAATAAATTCAATACTCTCAATATTTCACCGACATTGGCGGCATAGCTGATAGCTCCCCGGCCTGCGAAAGGTGGATTCCCGTCGAACAGCTCGGAGATAGAGCCAATGCAAGTTTGAGACATTTCATCTTCAAACCCTATCAGCATACGTTCCAAAAACGATACCCCGCTAATACCGAATATCTTCAAATAAGCATCGGCATACGCTCCCATCAACCACGGGCGGGCAGGTCCTTGATGATAAGCATATTCGCGTTCGGTCTGCGACCCTACATAAGTAGGATTGTAGCCATAGCTCTTAGGACTCAAAGTGCGGATACCTTTGGGTGTCAGCAATTCCCGTGTAACCACTTCCAATGCACGTTTCCTCTGCCGTTTGTCCAACGGAGAATAATCGAGCGACAGAGCTATCAACATATTGGGACGTACGCTCCAATCGGACATCGCACCGTCCACATAGTCTACCAGATAACCATAATCGTTCAAGAAAGTATGTACGAACGACTCTGCCGTCTTATCGGCGATAGCGTTCCACTGCTCGACTTTCGATGCCATCTCTTTGTCTTCGGCAAAGAGTGCGGCGGCAAACTTCAATCCGTTATACCATAGTCCGTTAAATTCGACCAAATAGCCGCTTCTCGGATTCACGGGACGTCCGTCGACAACCGCGTTCATCCATGAAATTACCCGTTCCTTTCCATTGGAATAAAGCAATCCGTTATCGTGCAAGAACAGGTTGGGATGCCCACCTTTTACGATATAATCCAGAATATCGCAAACAAACTTCCCGTATTTCTGTCGGCAAATCTCCATACCTTTCTCTTTGGCATAATGATACACTGTCCATAACGCCCACAAAGGAATATCCGGTAAATCTATTTCTCCGATATTTTCATCGAGCTCTCCGCTCGTCATAAAGTGACGTAACGCTTTTTCCGACGAATGCATCACATCTTCAAATGTCTTGTCGTCTCCGACAGCCAACGTACATCCCGGCAAAGCGATGAACTGGTCGCGAGCCCTTACCCCGAACCACGGATAACCGGCTAATAAATAGTGACCTCTTTTTGTTTTGAAATAAAACTGCTGAGCCGAATTTTTCAAGCAATTGAAGAAGCTGGACCGACACATGTGACGATTGGCGAGTTCTTCATTGTAAGTACGGGCGAACGAACGAGGTTTCGCTTCTATCGTACCGGCCGAGAAAATAATACTCTCGCCCTTTTTTATCGGGAGCTCGAAATACCCCGGCACATATAAATCTTCCTGATAAGGATAGCCGCGTTCTTGATCCTTGATATATTCTATACCTTTATACCAATGGGGATCGAATATAAACTGAGGAGCCTTATTAAATTGCATATACAACCGGGGATACCCCTGATACAGGCAGCAACTTATTCCGTTTGCCACCTCCTCGTAACGTTGGTCGAGTACGTAATTCTCGACACACAGCTCGTTGGCCTTACGAAACGCCAGAAACGGACGAAATTGTAACACCGTAGGGGAATGAGCATCGACAAGAGTATATTTGATCAATATACGGTTTTCATGCGAAATAAACACTTTCTCTTTCGTCATAATTACCCCGCCCACGCGATACATCGTTTGCGGGACAGATTCGCAATTAAACTCCCGAATGTATTTGTGTCCGTTAGGACTGAAACAATCGCCCCGATATTTATGCAACCCCAAGTTAAAGGCCGCTCCATGCTGTATCACGGTTTCGTCCAAAGACGACAGCATCACGTGATTATCCTTGTCCAACTCGGGTATCGGGATAACCAACAACCCATGCTGTTTTCGAGTATTGCAATCAACGATTGTCGTACAATGATAGGCCCCCGACTTATTGGTCCGCAACATCTCTTTCGGCAAAGACCATTCGAGATTTATCATCAGATTCTTGTCAAATTTCAGATAACTCATATCTCTACAATCAAATTTCTCTTATTCCTTTCTAAAAATTCCCGAACGAACTTATAACCGTAAATGTTCACAAACTACAAGTTTTCAAAGAATTTGAAATAAGCTATTAATATTGTTACGAATTTAACATAACAGAAAATAAAATGCAAACATTTTGACAGCGAAAATGGTATGTTCTTAAACATATAGTTACAATCGACAATATATCAACACCTTATAACCGTTCTAAAACAAAAAAGGTTCCGATTTTCATCGGAACCTTTTTCATAACGACTAATTATTTATAGTTTCACCAAACGTACGACTTTATCTCCCGTCCTCACCAAATAAACACCGGCTGCCAGTCTCGACATATCCACGACTGTAATTTCTTCTGTCGGATCGATAATCGAAACGATATGCCCGGCTATTCCATCTACATATCTCATAAAAAGAGGGGTGACGAAATCGCCACCCCTCTTTTCAAATATATAATCGGTATGCATCAGAATGATTCGAGAGCAATGGAAAGATTCTGCAAAAACATGCGAACCGAAAGTGCCAATAAAATAATACCGAAGAACTTGCGCAATACATAAACCCCCGTTTTCCCCAAAGCACGCTCCAAAATATGGACATTGCGAATAACAACATAAATAACAAGAATATTCAAGAACAAAGCGGCCAGAATACTACCTAACCCATACAGAGCCCTCAACGACAACAGAGTAGTAAAAGAGCCGGCGCCGGCAATCAAAGGGAAAACGATCGGTACGATCGATGCCGCCCCCTCGGGCCCGTCATTCCTGAAAATCTCCACCCCGAGCAACATCTCTATGGCCATCACGAAGATAACCAGCGCGCCGGCAATGGCAAACGAAGAAATATCGACTTGAAACAGATTGAGTATCATATTCCCCATAAACAGAAAGGCGAGGAATGTAACCAACGAATAGACTGCCGCTTTCCAAGCGATAATATTTTGTCCCTTCTGCTTCATATCGATAATAATAGGAGTAAGCCCCGTTATATCGATTACAGCAAACAAAATAATAAAAGCACTCAGGAAATCCTGAAAACGAAACGATATTATTTCCATATTCTATATAGTTTAAGGTGTACGACGACAAGGTAAATACAAGAGTCTATATACACTCACATTTACACGATTTCTATCTTATCCGGTACAAAGTTAATGAAAAAAAAAGAAATGAATAGTTTCTAAACAAAGAAGATGTTTTAGCTTTTATAACGAAACATAGTAAAAAAATTTTGTTAGTTTTGAAGAATCTAATCGTATAGCGTATGGACAGCATGTATGATGTTTTATTACAGCTCCCTATTTTTCAAGGAGTCAGCCGAAATAAAATTTCGGAATTAATCGAGAAAATGAAATTTCATTTTCTCAAATATCCCGACGGAGAAAAAATCGTCACGAGCGGGGAAGAATGCAATCATTTGAAATTTCTCATCTCGGGAGAAATTCGCTCCGAACTGATTACACAAAACGAGAAAATGAGAATTACAGAGCTGATACAAGCTCCTAATGTAATAGCTCCCGACCACCTATTCGGCCGCGACACCTATTTCCCGGCCAATCTTTATGCCGTAGGAACCGTAGGAATCATGCAAATAGAAAAATCCTCGGTCATACAAATGTTACAAGAAGAGCCTATCTTCCTCATCAATTTGTTGAACATACTCTCCCGCAGATCGCAAAAGGCACTCGAAAGTTTCACGGCTCTTTCGTCCAACGACCTCAAAGAACGACTGGCATTTTGGGTGTTGAGTCTCACGCAACAAAAATCGGTCGACATACGCATCATCTGCAAACAAAAAGATTTATATGCTTTCTTCGGTGTGCAACGGTCGGTATTCCTGTCTACCCTTGATGAATTGAAAGAAGACGGTATCATCGATTACAATGCAAAAGAAATCATCATTTTAGACCGGTCCCGATTAAAAGATATGTTACTCGGTACAAGCAAAGACGACTTTTAGCATATCCCCTATCCCATTTTATTCCACGGAGCAGCTCTACTGCTCCGTTTTTTTGAAGCTGTTTTAAATTTATTCCGAGACTGATTGAGACCTATGTTGAAGCAGATTGGAGTCCGAGATAGGCAGTCAATAGCGAGCTATTGACAAAAATCAAGGGATTCTAGATGCGAGACAGGGGCTCAATATGGCCGGAACATACCTGCTTGCAATGATAATA
>OGRA01000836.1_pt1 | contig 31548 bp, 26 predicted proteins | sample 1553351 | NCBI WGS metagenome assembly OGRA01 (sample SAMEA2580056, study PRJEB22360) | human gut metagenome | biome: human gut; feature: human-associated habitat; material: faeces | place: Denmark | collected 2008/2010
AGGCGGAACGGCAAACGATAAATGGGCGCTCGGAAGCGCGTACCTGTACGGCTTCTTCATGCCCAAAGACCAGGTCAAAGCCGTAGCCGTCGCAGCCGAGCTCCACGCCCGTCACGCGACGGACAAGCCCAGGGCGGGCCCAGCCGCACGAGGGGCAATGGTATGCGCCAAGCTGTCCGTACTGCACATAGTCGTACTCCAACGGCGCGTTGCACTGTGAGCAAAAACGCGAGTCGCTAATGCGGTCGGATTCGGTGTCGGTGGCGCCGTCGATGCCAAAGGCGATGCTTGCATTGGGAACGTGCGCGGCGATCGCGGCACACAGCGGGTCGTCTGCGTTGTAGATGAGCGTTGTTGCCGGAGAGAGCTCCAACGCATGGGCGATGACGTCTTGGGTATGGTCGATCTCGCCGTAGCGGTCTAGTTGGTCGCGGAACAGGTTGAGCAGCACAAAGTACGTCGGCTTGAGCTTGGGCAGAACGCGTACCGTGTAGAGCTCGTCGCACTCAAAAACGCCCACGCGCTTGCCGCTGCTGGTGTGCTTAAGGCCGCACGTTCCCCGCCGCGGGCCTCGACCAGAGCACCCACCACGCCAGGCTCCATATTGTTGCCGGCGCGGTTGCATACCACGGTGGCGCCGCTGGCGGCAACGGCGTCGGCGATGAGGTTGGAGGTGGTGGTCTTGCCGTTGGTGCCGGTGATTACCACGCTGCGGTCGACCAGGCTCGCGAGGTCGCTTAGCAGCTCGGGGTCGATTTTCATGGCGATGCGTCCGGGAAGTACGCCGCCCTGGCGCTTGAGGACGGAGCGCAGCCCCCAGCGGGCGATATCGCTCGAGGTGCAGGCAAGAGATGAGCGGAGGTTCATGAAATCGTTCCTAACGTAAACGACATGGTCGGGTCGAGTGCGTCGCTAAAAGCCGTAGCGGCGCGCAAATTCCTGGGCAAGTTGCGACACGTCTTCGCAGGCATTAGCCCAGGGGGCAAAGTCGGGGGTGTCCGAGATAATGCCGTCGGCTTCCCAAACCGCCTGGTGCGAGAGGTCCCAGGGGTCGCGCGGCTCGGGTCGGCAGGGAAGATACGGCGTCTGGTACATGGGGTTCAGCAAGAAGAACGCGCCGCCCTCGCAACGGTTAGCGAACTCACGCAGCGCGCGCGTCGCCGGGCGCATCTTGTTTGTTTTGAACAGCAGAATCGTGCGGGCAAGCAGGTACCAGGGGGAGTTCTCGAGTGCGTCTGCCCCCATCTGTTCCTCGAGCTGATGTGCCAGGGCAAAAAAACCGTCCTGGTCTTCCAAGCGGGCGAGGGCAAGCAACACGGTGCCGGCGGCCCGGGTGGGATAGCCCTCCGCCTTAAGGACACGGCGAGAGTAGTTGGCGGCGGCGCGGTAACGAGCGCTCGCCATGCACAGCTGCGAGATGGCCTCGAGAATGTGGAGCCACCCGATAAGGGCCGGCTGGCTCACGGTAAGGTCTGCTGCGGTGACACCGTCGGCCAAAACATTATTAGCCCAGTAGTGCGGGGCCTCCATATCAAACCCGGGCACGCTTTGTTGCAGGTAGTCGGCCGTGCTCGCCTCGAGCTTCATCAAGTCGCCCAGGCAGGCATCGACGGGCGTGTCGGCCAGGATGATGGCGAGCAGCTGGGCATCGAGGACATGCGCATCGACGCGGACGATCTTGAGCAGCTCATCGCGCATATCGTCGAACAGGCGGTTGCGCGTCTGCTCAAACTCCTCGTCGCTGCCCATGTCCTCGATGCGGCGAAGCTCGTCAAGCAAATGACGATGAACGCCGGCATAGGACAGCAGCGCTTGGGCATGCTCGGTCTGCGCATACTTGTGAGGGTTTGCGCTGACGTCGTTATGGACAAGCTCGCGTGCTGCATCGGTGAGTTCGGGGTGTGATGCCAGATAGGTGCGCTCCAAGTAGGCGGGGATGTAGACGCTCGGATTCATTAGAGGTCTCCTCCCTTAAACGGCAGGCCCTGCTCGGCCGCCCGCAGGATGCGCTCGTCGATCTGGGAACGCACGATATCGTTGGTGGCGACCCAGGCGGCAAAGCTGGCGTTGTCGGGGGCGCCCAGGCCCTCCTGCAGTACTGGCGTCGCCTCGGACAGCGCAAGGACAAGCTCGTCGGTGGAGCCCACGCCCACGTTGACGCGGGCATAGACGCCATCGGGAAACTCGGTTTGGAAGTAGAGCGCCTCGGCTGCGTGCGGGCACGAGCGTGCAAGGATGCGCAAGTAGCGCTCGGCACCCTCGTAGTCCAGCTCGCGCCAGGCAGCGCTCATCAGCGCGATGAGCGTCCACGGGTCCAAGTCGCGCTCCGCGTCCTTGGGACGACGACGCAGCGGCGTGTTGGCGAGATAGGGGACGGAGTGGACAGAGCGAAAGCGCTTGAGCTCCTCGGCGGGGTATTCGAGCTTTGCCATGGCGAGCATCGCGGTGTGGCGGACGCCGGCAGGATCGTTGGGGGCAAAGTCGAGGCTGCGATTTGCGGCTTCGAGCGACATGCGATAGCGGCCGCTAATGAGGGCGCGCGACGCAAGGGCGGCAAGCCAGCGCAGATAGGGGCGGCGGGTCAGGTCGCCTGCGGCCTCACGCTCGTAGGGGTCCTGCGCCGAGGCAATCTTGAGCGCCAGATCGTGCTCGACTTCATCGCGCTTGGATACCAAGTACTGTACGTACTCCTCGTTGGAGTTGGCGGTGAGGGCGGTCAGCATGCGCTGAGCGTCCCAGTTGGTCGGATCGAGCTCGGTTGCCTCGCGAAGCATGTTCTCGGCAGCGGCCTCTTCTTGCTCTGCCTGGGTATCGTCAGGGATAAAGGGAATGCGGTAGTCGACAGCCTCGACCACCTTGGCAATGAGATGCCCGGCGCGGTCGCGGTCGTGCACGATGAGCGGTGCGGGGTTGCGGGTGAATTGTTCCATCAGACGCTCTACGGCGGCAGCGTCGGTGAGCGGGATATTGTCGCGGCGCAAGGCCTCAAGAACGAGGCGATGGCAATCTTCTTGAATGGGATCGAATGCCATGGGGCCTCCTTTGCTGCGGTTAGGGTTCAAATGTCTATATATAAAGTACTAGTTTACCCGCATGTGGCACACCGGGGGTGCCGCACTTGGACTTGCACCTTTGCACCACGAAGACGGATGTCGCACAAATGTCGGCACCTCGGTTGCGCGGGTGGTATCACAGTGCCGTAAACGGTCGATTTTTGGCGGCGAACGGGGCACATTTTGGAGGGGCATAGCCCTGTCCGGGATATGTGGTCAACCCTGATAAAACGTTTGCCCAGCTTGGGAGTATGAATGCCCCACAAGGGTCTTCAGGGATAGAAAAAACGTTTCATCATTGTCAGCTTTAGGTGAATAACTGACCAACCAGAACGGTAAAATAATGTTTGTCTGAGCGTCGAGACGTTAAGACATCGCGCATCGTCATCGCCGGCAACGCGCAAAATGGTCCTAACGGAGCCAATTGGGTGCTCCGTTATATACGCAAGTCTAAGAGGGGCTTGTTTAGGAGGCACAGTATGGGACGTTTTACCAATCCTCGCGATCTGTACTTTGGTGAGGGCGCTCGCCACGAGGTGAAGAACCTCAAGGGCAAGAAGGCCATCATCGTTTCTGGCGGCAGCTCTATGCGCCGCGGCGGGTTCCTGCAGGACGTTGAGGCCGACCTCAAAGAGAGCGGTTTCGAGGTCAAGCTGTTCGAGGGCGTCGAGTCCGACCCGTCCATTGAGACGGTCATGAAGGGCGCCGAGGCCATGCGCGAGTTCGAGCCCGACTGGATTATCGCCATCGGCGGCGGCTCGCCCATCGATGCCGCTAAGGCCATGTGGGTCTTCTACGAGTATCCCGAGGAGTCCTTCGATAACATCATCCAGCCGTTCAGCTTCCCCGAGCTGCGTCAGAAGGCTCATTTCTGCGCCATCTCCTCTACCTCCGGCACCGCTACCGAGGTCACCGCGTTCTCCGTCATTACCGACTACGCCAAGGGCATCAAGTACCCGCTGGCCGACTTCAACATCACCCCTGATGTCGCCATCGTCGACCCCGAGCTCACCTACACCATGCCCGCCAAGCTGTGCGCACACACCGGCATGGATGCTCTGACCCACTGCATGGAGGCTTACGTTTCCACTTGTGCTTCCATGTTCACCGACGCCAACGCTCTGCACGGCATCCGCGAGATCGTCGAGTGGCTGCCCAAGTCCTATGCTGGCGACCATGAGGCCCGTCAGCACATGCACGAGGCTCAGTGCATCGCCGGTATCGCCTTCTCCTCGGGCCTGCTGGGCATCGTTCACTCCATGGCTCACAAGACCGGTGCAGCCTTTGAGAACGGCCACATCATCCACGGTGCTGCTAACGCCATGTACCTGGGCAAGGTCATCCAGTGGAACTCCAAGGATCCCCGTGCTGCCGAGCGTTACGCTTACGTGGCCAAGGAGATCCTGCACCTTCCCGGCGAGACCAACGAGGAGCTCATCGCTGCGCTCGTCCAGAAGATCCGCGACCTCAACGACCAGCTCAACATTCCGCAGTCCATCAAGGATTACGCGAATGGTGGCGTGAAGGTCGACGCCGAGAACCCGCAGATGGTTTCCGAGGAGGAGTTCCTCGCCAAGCTGCCCGAGATCGCCGCGAACGCCGAGCAGGACGCTTGCACGCCCGAGAACCCGCGTGAGACCAAGGCTGCCGACTTCGAGAAGATTCTCAAGGCCTGCTACTACGACACCGACATCGATTTCTAATCGACTCTTGTTATCGTAACGAGGGGCTCCGCACGTATCTGTACGGAGCCCCTTTCTTTTTTCTTTTAGAGAATGGGATAGTTATGGCTGCAATTTTCAATAGCCCCAGCAAGTACATCCAGGGTCCGGACGAGCTCGCCAAGCTCGGTTCCTATGTCGAGCCGCTCGGCGCTAAGGCCCTCGTCATCGTGACGCCTTCGGGCAAGAAGCGCGTCGGTGCCAAGATCGAGGGCGGCTTTGCCGAGGCTAAGGCCGAGCTGCTGTTTGAGGACTTTAACGGCGAGTGCTCCAAGGGCGAGGTCGATCGCCTGGTTGCGCTCGCTCGCGACAACGGTTGCGACATCATCGTCGGTGTCGGTGGCGGCAAGATCCTCGATACCGCCAAGGCCGTTGCCTACTACCTGGAGTCCCCGGTTATCATTTGCCCCACCATCGCTTCGACCGATGCACCGTGCTCGGCACTTTCGGTGCTCTACACCGATGACGGCCAGTTCGATAAGTACCTGTTCCTTAAGGCAAACCCCAACATTGTCCTGATGGATACGACGGTTATCGCGGCGAGCCCGGTGCGCCTGACGGTTTCCGGTATGGGCGATGCGCTCGCAACCTACTTTGAGGCACAGGCGACGCATGATGCCGACGGTGGCACTTGCGCCGGCGGCAAGGGCGGCATGGCTGGCTTGGCGCTCGCCAAGCTCTGCTACGAGACGCTTATGGCCGATGGCGTGAAGGCCAAGGTCGCGCTGGAGAAGGGTGCGCTCACGCCTGCCGTCGAGCATATCATCGAGGCCAATACGCTGCTTTCGGGCATTGGCTTTGAGAGCTCGGGCCTTGCTGCTGCTCATGCCATCCACAATGGCCTGACGATGCTGCCCGAGTGCCACGGCATGTATCACGGCGAGAAGGTCGCCTTTGGCACCATCGTCCAGCTGGTACTCGAGGATGCCCCGACCGAGAAGCTCGAGGAAGTCTTGGGCTTCTGCATTGAGCTGGGCCTGCCGGTCACGATGAAGGAACTTGGCGTTGCCGAGCTTACGCGCGAGCAGGCCATGATTGTTGCCGAGGCCGCCTGCGCGCCCGATGACACCATGTGCAACATGCCGTTTGAGGTGACGCCCGAGATGGTCGCAAACGCCATCCTGGGTGCCGACGCGCTGGGCCACTACTATCTCATGGATGAGTAAATCAAGCTAAGGAAGGGGCAAAGCCAGCAGATGACTTTGCCCCTTTTTGCTATGGTGCAAAGGGGTCAGGTTACTTTGCACCAATTGTTGTTGATGAAAGGGCGGATTCTCGTATGGCGCTTCCCATGGTTTATGGCGGTCCCGGACGATATGTTCAGGGGCCGGGTGAGCTCTCGCGTCAGGGCAGGTATTTGTCATGGTTGGGCTGCGCTGCCTATGTCTTGTTTGACCAGGGCACCGAGGATCGGCTGTGCAGGCAGATCGTCGATGGATTTCTGGATGAAGATCTAAGCGAGCCGTTCTTTAAGATTTACAACGGTCCGTGTACGGAAGATGCCGTTGTCGAAATGGCCAAGGAAGCCCGGGCCGAGTATTGCGACATGGTGGTGGGCATTGGCGGTGGCAAGATGCTCGATATCGCCAAGGCCGTTGCGTTTTATGCCGAGTTGCCGTTGTGCGTATGTCCCACGGCGGCGTCGATGGACGGTCCGTGCAGCGCGATTTCGGTGTTGTATCACGAGGATGGGTCGTTCGACCGCTACCTGATGCTCGAGAAGAATCCAGACCTGGTCGTGGTCGATACCAACGTGGTCGCGGCGGCCCCGCTGCGTATGACGGTCGCTGGCATGGGCGATGCACTGACAACGTACTTCGAGGCGCGTTCGTGCGCCGCGGCGCACGGCGTCAACGAACACGGTGGCGCGCCGGGGCACTTGGCTTTGGTTGCGGCTCGTGCCTGCTATGACACACTCATGGAGTGCGGCGTCGCTGCCAAGCGCGATCTCAAAAAGGGCCGTATATCGCCGGCGGTTGAGCGCCTGATCGAGTGCAATATTCTGCTCTCGGGTGTCGGCTTTGAGAGCGGTGGCCTAGCACTTGCCCATGCCATAGCCAACGGCCTGACGATTCTGCCCGAGTGCAAGGCCATGCATGGTGAGGCCGTGGCGTTTGGCCTGGTGGTGCAGCTGCGCCTGGAGCGTGCGCCCGAGCTTGATCAGGTGCTCGAGTTTTGCCAACGCGTCGGTCTGCCGACGACGCTTGAGGAGCTGGGCCTTGGCGAGATTTCGGATGCCGATTTGCAGAGTGTTGCAAATGCGGTCTTTAGAAATGAGCGTAATATGGCCAACGAGCAGGCAAAGATGACCAAACAAAAGCTCGTGCAGCTCATGTGCGAGGCATAGTTGGCGCTTGATTGACCTTGTGCAATCGAGGCGGCGATAGGCCATAGACTATTTGCCTCAAAGGTGCGCCGCGTGTAATTTGCCCGAGGCGTGGGCCGATAGCGTATCATTATCTCTTGCTTGTTTGCACTGCTCAGGGAGGGGCCGCGCATGGCGCAGGAACACGATCTGTTTGATGACATTATCGAGATCAGCAAGGGTTTCGACTTTCTTAAAAACCCGCTTGGCGGCGTGACCGATGCACTCGATCCGTCGGCGCCGCAGTGGAATCCTGCCGACTACAAGGAGCGCCCGCGCGGCAACACCATTCCGTGCCTGACCTGCAAAAACGAAAAGAGCGGCTGCACCGCGTGCATGGACGTGTGCCCGGTCAACGCCATCGAGGTCGAGGAAGACGCTATCGAGATCCTCGACTCTTGTCGCAAGTGCGGCCTGTGCGCCGCTGCCTGTCCGACCGAGGCGATCATCTCGCCGCGCCTGGCGCCCAAAAACGTCTACGACGACATTGTCTCTGCGGCTACGAGTCACGAAACCGCCTACGTTACCTGCACGCGTGCCCTTAAGCGCATGCCGCGCGAGAACGAGGTTGTCGTTGCCTGCGTGGGTGATATTACGGCCGAGACCTGGTTCTCGGTGCTGGCCGATTATCCCAACGTGAGCGTGTACCTGCCGCTGGGCGTGTGCGATAAGTGCCGTAACACCGGTGGCGAGGACATCCTGGGCGAGGCCATTGCTACCGCCGAGGAGTGGGCGGGCACGGGCATGGGTCTGGAGGTCGACCCCAAGAGCCTCAAGTGCCATAAGCGCCGCGAGTACGAGCGCAAGGAGTACATGGAAAAGATCGCCCGCACCACGGGCCTTACCGTGACCAAGCTCAACCCGGCAACGGCGGCGCTGGCCTCGGTGACGCAGAAGTTGAAGGCCCACCGTCACCAGATCACGCAGCTCGAGCGCACACTCAACACCATGTGCGGCACCACGACGACCAAGCGTCGCCGTTCGCTCACGCACGGGCGGCAGCTGGTGCTCTCGACGCTGCAGAACCACCCCGAGCTTGCCCAGAATATGCAGGTGAGCACACCGGAATGCGATTTTGACAAGTGCACGTCGTGCGGCGAGTGCGTCAACGTGTGCCCCACGTTTGCCTGCGATTTGGTGGGAAGCGGTCGCTTTGCACTGGAGTCCACGTATTGCCTAGGTTGCGGAGCCTGCGTCAAGGTGTGCCCCGAGCATGCGCTCAAGCTGGTCGAGCACGATGCGTCCAATCTGGTCGTTGTCGACCCCGAGGCCGAGGAAAAGGCCGCTCAGAAGGCCAAGGCCCACGAAGAGGCCCAGAAGGCCAAGGCCGAGGCAAAGGAAAAGCTCAACAAGATGCTCGACCAAGTGGAAAAGCTCGCGGACTAGCTAAACTAGCGTAAATGATGGCCGGTGGGACAGGTACTGCCCCGCCGGCCAAAAAAGTTGCGGTGGAATAGTTCCTGTTTTGCCCTTAAGCTGGCCATTCTAGGAACTATCCCACCGCAACTAATAGACAGTTAGCTCATACTGCTCTGATGGGTCTCGCTGCCGTTATTGCGGCGGGTGACCGTTTCGTGGAGTAAAAAGAACCCGGGGACCTGTTTGGTCTCGGTGTATTCCATAAGGATGCCGTCGGCGTTGTAGGTCTGCCCGCGTACAACGGCGAGTGCGTTAAAGTCGTCGAGATCGAGCACGCGCGCATCTTCGGGCGTGGGATGCTCAATCGTTACATCGCGTTTGCCCGTGGCAATCTTAATGCCAAGGTCTTCTTCGAGGTAACGATAGATCGAATCGTTGGCAATCTCGGGTGTCAGTCCCGGTACCTGTGAGCTTAGGTAATAGGAGTCGTCGGAGCATACGGCATGTCCGTTTGCATAACGGATGCGTTTGGCGCGCGTAAGCTCGCAGCCTTCGGGAAACCCGGTAATCCTGGAGAGTGCCTTGCTACAGACGAGGAGCTCAAAGACGGTGGTGACAGTCTTGAGCTCAAAGCCGCGGCTGGCTGCGATTTCCTTAAAGGTCTCGAGTCCGCCGCCGCCACGATTCGTCTCGTCACTGATGTTGCGAATGACGCGCATGCCTTTGCCTTGCTGGGGGAGCACGTAACCATCTGCCGCAAGCATCGAGATGGCGCGGCGGACCGTCATGCGCGAACAGTCAAACTGTTGCGTGAGCTCAGTCTCCGAAGGCAGATAGCTCTGATAGGCGTATGTGCCGTCGTCAATCGACTGCTTCACGTTGTCATAAATGGTTTGGAAGATGGCTCGCGCCATGACGGTCTCCTAGAGCTGAGTGCGCGAGCGGTGGATGAGGACTGCTCGCGCAGGTGTCGATCGATTTACTTGCTGGGGTCGATTATATATTTACCCATGGCACGCAGAGCTGGGTCTGACAGGATGGCGCCGAGTTCGTCGAGGGAAGCCACCTTGGCGACCATCGAGGATACGTCGAGCCTGCCAGAGTCGATGAGCTCGAGCGCGCGACGCTGCGTATAAGGGTTGATGTAGGACGAGGTAAGCACAAGCTCCTTCTGGAAGACCTCGAAGGGCTTGACGGTGATTGTCTCATCGGGCTTGGTGAGGCCGAACATCATGACCGTAGCCTTGTGGCCGGCGATCTGGATGGCCTGCTCGATGGTGACGGGCTTGCCAACACACTCGATAACGACATCGACGTTGCCGACGCCCTCCTGCTTCAGGCGGGCCGGGACGTCCTCGTGGATGGAATCAATTGCCAGGTCGGCGCCGAGTTTGAGCGCAACCTCGCGCTTGCCTTCGACAGGCTCGAGCAAGACGACCTTGGTGGCGCCGGCGTTTTTGGCGAGCTGCATCATGAGCAGGCCGATCATGCCGCCGCCGATAACGACAACTGTGCTGCCGGGCTTGATGTTGCACATATCGATGCCGTGCAGGCAGCAGGCGACGGGCTCGGTCATAGCACCCTGCTCAAAGCTGGTGTGATCGCCCAACTTGTAGACTTGCTGCATATCGACGGAGCAGTACTCGGCAAAGCCGCCGTTAACGGTGGTGCCGTAACCGGTCATATGCTCGCAGTAGTGGTTGATTCCGTCGCGGCAGGGTTCGCAGCAGCCGCAGGGATGGTTTGGGTCGATGCACACGCGATCGCCCGGTTTAAAGCCGGCGACGTCGCTGCCCACGGCCTCGACAACGCCCGCAAACTCATGACCAAGGATCGTGGGCGGGGTAACGTCGGCTGCACCCTTGTCGCCTTCATAGATATGCACGTCGGTGCCGCAGACGCCGCAAGCTTTGACGTTGATCAGAACGTCGCGCTTGCCTACGGCCGGCTTTGCCGATTCCTCGACTCTGAGGTCGTGCTTTCCATAGAAGACCGCGCTTTTCATGGTGACTCCTTAACGTGGCGGTGAATATTGTAATGAAGTATAGGTATGTCTATATGAATAGACAAGCACATCTAGACAAGTAGAAAAGAAATTTAAAATGCAGCCATCAGCTATATCAGATTTAGCAGGCGAAATACTGGACATATACCGTTTACGGCCAATAATCAACCGTTTACCGACCGTAGTCTTTATGCTAACTTGTCTAGATAAGTGATGTGATAAAACGTAAGTGTAAGAAGTCAGGGAAGCGGGCCCACCCGTCCTATTGCACGAGGTACACGCAAACGGCGCGTCTGCGGTTTCGAGTGAAGCCAAAACCGCAGCCGCTCCGAATGAAGAGAGGGGGATTCCCCGTCATGATGCAAAAGATACAACGTTTCGGCGGTGCAATGTACACGCCTGCAATTCTTTTCGCATTTTCCGGAATCGTCGTCGGCCTGGGTACGTTGTTTACCACCGAGGCGATCTTTGGCGAGATGGCCACTGCGGGCCATCTTTGGTTTGATTGCTGGAATGTGTTGCTCCAGGGTGGTTGGACGCTCTTTAACCAGATGCCGTTGCTGTTTTGCGTAGCGTTGCCAATCTCGCTCGCGAACAAGCAGAACGCTCGCTGCTGCATGGAGGCTTTGGCCATCTACCTTACCTTCAACTACTTTGTAAGCACAATCTTGGGGCAGTGGGGCCCTGTCTTTGGGGTCGACTACTCTGTCGAGGCGGGCAGCGGTACTGGTCTTGCCACTATCGCAAGCATCAAAACGCTTGATATGGGCATCATGGGTGCGCTCATTATCTCTGGTATCGCCACGATGCTGCATAACAAGTTCTTCGATACCGAGCTCCCCGAGTGGTTGGGCGTGTTCTCGGGCTCCGTGTTCATCTATATGATCGGTTTCTTCGTTATGGTTCCGGTCGCTCTTATCGCCTGCCTGGTGTGGCCGCATGTTCAGGCTGCTATCTCTGCCTTCCAGGGATTCATCCTTTCCGCCGGTACGTTTGGCGTGGGTGTCTTTGCTTTCTTCGAGCGCGTGCTGATCCCTACAGGCCTGCACCACTTTATCTATACGCCGTTCTATTACGACAACGCGGCGGTCAACGGCGGCATCTTTGCTGCTTGGGCCAACATCCTGCCCCAACTGGCTGCCGATCCGAGCATTGCTCTTAAGGATGCCGCACCCTGGGCTGCCTATACCTGCCCTGGTTGGACTAAGGTCTTCGGCTCGCTTGGCGTCGCCATTGCGTTTTATATGACCGCCAAACCCGAGCGCAAGCAGCGCGTCAAGGCTCTGCTGATCCCGGTCACCCTTACCGCTATGCTTTGCGGTATCACCGAGCCGCTTGACTTCACCTTCCTGTTCATTGCGCCCGGCCTGTTCGACATCCACCGCGTGCTCGGAGCGCTCGGCTGCATGGCTCAAAACCTCCTTGGCGTCGTGGGCATCTTCGACGGCGGCATCATCTCGATGCTCTCGTGGGACTGGCTGCCCCTTTGGGCCGCACACGGTCTGCAGTACGCCATCTCCATCCTTGTCGGTCTGTGCTTTACCGCCCTTTGGGTCGTGGTCTTCCGTTTCCTGATCGTCAAATTCGACTTTAAGACCCCCGGTCGCGAGGATGACGACGTCGAGGTCGAGCTCAAGTCCAAGGCCGACTACAAGCAAAAGCAGAGCGGTGCTGCTGCTGTCAAATCGGTCGCCCAGAGTAAAGATGATGAGCGCTTGGTGCTTGCCGAGAACATCCTCGATCTGCTCGGTGGCACGGATAACATCATCGATGTAACGAACTGCGCTACCCGTCTGCGCGTTAACGTCAAGGACAAGAGCGTCGTTGCACCCGAGGCTTCCTTCAAGGCGATCGGTACGCATGGCTTGGTGGTCCAAGGTCAGTCAATCCAGGTCATCATCGGCCTTACCGTCCCGCAGGTTCGCGAGAAGTTCGAGAGTCTTCTGAAGTTCGAGAGTCTTCTGTAAATCATCGTCCATCGAAACAATCGGCCTTGCAGAGCCGGTATGCACCGCAAGGCCGATTCTAGAGATAAAAAACTCCACTTCTAGGTAACAATTCCAAACCGCGCAAGGCCGCGTGCGGGGACGGATTGAGCAAGCGGCCAGAATGAGGAGGACATCATGTCCAAGAAGAACTATGCCGTGACCATTGCCGGCGGTGGCTCCACCTTCACCCCGGGCATTGCCCTGATGCTGCTCGAGGAGCGCGACCGCTTCCCGGTCAACAAGGTGACCTTCTATGACAACAACGCCGAGCGCCAGGAGATCGTTGCCAAGGCGTGCGAGATCTACTTCCACGAGAACGCTCCCGAGGTTGAGTTCAACTACACCACCGACCCCGAAACCGCTTTTACCGGCACTGACTTCGTCCTTGCTCACATCCGCGTGGGTCTGTACGCCATGCGCGAGCTCGACGAGAAGATCCCCCTCAAGTACGGCTGCGTTGGTCAGGAGACCTGCGGCGCTGGCGGCATCGCCTACGGTATGCGCTCCATCGGCGGTGTCATCGAGATCCTGGACTACATGGAGAAGTACAGCCCCAACGCCTGGATGCTCAACTACTCCAACCCCGCGGCTATCGTCGCAGAGGCTTGCCGCGTGCTGCGTCCCAACAGCCGCATCATCAACATCTGTGACATGCCGATCGACCTCATGGATAAGATGAGCCGTATGTGCGGCATCAAGGATCGTCGCGAGCTGCAGTACAGCTACTACGGCCTCAACCACTTTGGTTGGTGGAGCAAGATCTACGACAAGGAGGGTAACGACCTCATGCCGCAGATCAAGGAGCACATGGCAAAGAACGGCTACTTGGACGGCATTGAGCACGAGGCCGGTAAGGAGCAGCACGTCGAGGAGAGCTGGATTCACACCTTCGGCAAGGCCAAGGATGTCTATGCTGTCGATCCCGAGACGATTCCCAACACCTACCTCAAGTACTACCTGTACCCGGACTATGTCGTCGAGACGTCTGACCCCAACTACACTCGCGCCAATGAGGTTATGGACGGCCGCGAGAAGAAGGTCTTTGGCGCTTGCCGCGACATCATCGCCAAGGGTACTGCCAAGGACGGCGGCTTTGAGCCCGACGTACACGCCAACTACATCGTCGACCTTGCCTGCGCGCTGGCCGAGAATACGCTCGAGCGCTTCCTGCTGATCGTCCCCAACGATGGCGCTGTGCCCAACTTCGACCCGACGGCCATGGTCGAGGTGCCTTGCATCGTCGGTTCCAACGGCTTTGAGAAGATCTGCCAGGGCCCGATCCCGCAGTTCCAGAAGGGCCTGATGGAGCAGCAGGTTTCCGTCGAGAAGCTCGTTGTCCAGGCTTGGGTCGAGGGCAGCTACCAGAAGCTCTGGCAGGCACTCACGCTCTCCAAGACCATTCCTTCGGCAAGTGTTGCTAAGCAGATCCTGGACGAGCTCATCGAGGCCAACAAGGATTTCTGGCCCGAGCTTAAGTAAGGACTGCTGTCTCGAACTCTCACGCATCTCTGCTTCATTTGCGCCGCCGCGGTGTCCGGATTCGCCCGGATGCTGCGGCGGCGCTATACTTATACGGTTTGAAGTACCTGTACCAAAAGGAGCTGTCGTGTCCCTTTCCATCGGTATCGTGGGCCTGCCCAACGTGGGCAAGTCGACGCTGTTCACCGCGCTTACCAAAAAGACCGGCCTTGCCGCCAACTACCCGTTCGCCACAATCGACCCCAACGTGGGCATCGTCGATGTGCCCGATAGCCGCTTGCAAAAGCTCGCCGACATCGTTAACCCGGGTCGCATTGTGCCGGCGACGGTCGAGTTTGTCGACATCGCAGGTCTGGTGAAGGGCGCCAACGAGGGCGAGGGCCTGGGCAACCAGTTTTTGGCAAACATCCGCGAGACCGATGCCATCTGCGAGGTCGTGCGCTACTTTAAGGACCCCAACGTCATGCGTGAGGTGGGCCGCACGGGCGAGTTTGTCGATCCTGCCGGCGATGCCGACACCATCATGACCGAGCTCATCCTGGCCGACATGGGCACGCTCGAGAAGCAGCTGCCCAAGCTCGAGAAGGAGGCCAAGCGCGACAAGGAGCTCATGCCCAAGTTTGAGGTCGCCAAGCGCCTACTCGCCTGGCTCAACGAGGGTAAGCGCGCCGCATCCATGGAGATGACCGACGAGGAGCGCGCCGCTGCCAAGGGCCTGTTCCTGCTCACCATGAAGCCCATCCTGTATGTGGCCAACGTGGACGAGGATATGCTCAACGACGATCTGGCGCCCATCGACGGCGTCAAGCCGCTGCCTATCTGCGCCAAGATCGAGGCCGAGCTTTCCGAGCTCGATCCCGAGGACGCCGCCGACTACCTGGAAAGCCTGGGCCTGGAGCAGCCCGGCCTGGACGTGCTCGCTCAGGCTGCCTACAAGCTGCTCGGCCTGCAGTCGTTCTTTACGGCCGGCGAGATGGAGGTCAAGGCCTGGACGGTTCGTCAGGGTGCGACCGCCCCGCAGGCCGCCGGCGTCATCCACACCGACTTTGAGCGCGGCTTTATTAAGGCTGAGGTCATTGGCTATGACGACTACATCGAGCTCGGCGGCGAGCAGGGCGCCAAGGCCGCCGGCAAGCTGCGTATTGAGGGCAAGGACTATGTCATGGCCGATGGCGACGTCGTGCACTTCCGCTTTAACGTGTAAGGACGACGCGCATGTTTAAATATGGCAAAAAAGCTGGCTACATGGGCATCGCGCTGCTGGTGCTTGCGGTGATTCCGCTGGTGGTTGCAGCGTGTGTTATTCCCAACATTGGTCCCGAGGTGGCAACGAAGTTTAATGCCGCCGGCGAGGTGACGCGCTGGGGCAAGAGCTACGAGCTGCTGGCGCTACCGGTGCTCAACCTGCTGCTGAGCGTGGCGACGTACTTTACGGCGGGACGCCAGGCCAAGAACAATGAGGCCTCTGCCGCCATGGCGCGCATCGTGTGCGAGCGCTACCTGCGCAACGGTTGCATCACGGGTGTGTTCCTCAACGTGATCAACGTCTACTTTATGTACTCGGCGATTACCGGAACGGGCTTTGGCTTTGGTTTCTAGCTTGTCCTTTTAGGCAACGAGCCTGCACGCATATTCAATGGCTGCTGCGAGGCCGCCGCTCGATCGTGGTTGAAAGACCATGTCAGCGGCGGTCTCGTTTTCGTATCCGGCGCCACGAAGGGCGAGTGCGATGCCGGCTTCTAGAAGGAGCGGCAGGCCGTGTTGGCTGGTTGCGATTACGGCAGCCTGATTGAGCGGGCAGCTGTGCGCTTGGCATTGGATGGCAAGTTCACCTTGCGCCGGGCAAGGGACCAGAACGGCGGCGACGCGACTTGATAGCAATGAAAATGCTGTGCGCTCATCGGGCGAAAGGCATTCTGCTTCAACGACGACGAGCTTGGGCGGTGCGCTGTTTGTGCGAAGCGTGGCTCGGTACATGCGGACCGAAGAACCCGACATAGAAAACTCCTGTGTATTCGGCAAAACGTAAACTATAGTTTACGTTTATGTTCGGCTCCATTTCAAACTCGGCTGCATGGACGAACGTGCGAAACAGATTCTTGGCAGGCGGGTCGAAGAGACACGCAGGGACCTTGGTATCTCCAAGGTTGATTTTTGTGTGGCGACAGGAATCAGCCGACCCTACCTCGACCGAATCGAAGATGGGACGGCAAATTTCACGCTCAAGGTTCTATTTAAGATCGCGCCCGCCCTTGGCATGACGGTGTCAGAGCTTCTCGAGGGTATCGAATAGGGCGTTCCCCGCTGCTATTTGACGCTCTTTGGGCGGGTCCCCCTGGTTGCGATGTGCAAAATCGCGAGTATTCAGCACCAGTTCGGCCGTAGATGGTAGCTCGAGCGGCTGGCTTTGCCTTTTTGACAGTAGATAATCCACACGCAAAATAAAAATGAGGAATAAATATTTATTAGACGGACCCTTCGTCCTAAAAGTTCGTCTAATAATCGGCCGATTCTATGCCTCCGGAGGAGAAATTGCAGAATACTCCGATTTTTGCACGGCCCGAGGGGGACCACCTGTCGTTTAAGGCTGCGATAAGTGGAGCTGCCTTAGGGATTACGCCATCGGGATGCGGTCGTGGTTGACTTGGCTGTAGAACAGGCGCTGAATCTCGGCCGCATCACGTGACTGGCCGAGTGCCCACATGGTTTTGGCCACGAGCGTCTCGGTGGTCATGTCGTCGCCGCGCAGAATGCCCGGATGATCGGCGTAAGCACGGCCGACCTCATAAACACCCAGGTCAAGGCCCTCTTCGGGGACCTGCGTGGTCATAACGACGGTGCGACCCGAATCGACCCAGCGGAAAATCGCCTCTTGGAACGACTCGCCCGACTCGCCAAACTCGGGAACACCGCCAATGCCAAAGGTCTCAAGGATTACAGCGTCGTAGCTATCGGCAAGGGCGTCAAGGATACCCGGGTTTACGCCGGGCGTCAGCTTAAGGACAAACACGCGCGGGTCGATGCTGTCGTAGAAACGCACCGGGTTTTCGCCCTGATGCGTGCCGTGAAGCCCGTTGCGCACGATGCGGTCGTTGCGGATGTAGGCAATGGGCGGATAGTTGACGCTAATGAACGCGTTAAAGCTCATGGTGCGCTGCTTGCGGGCGCGCGTACCGGCAATGGCGACGCCGCCAAACACGATAGAGACGTCGTGCGAATGCTCATCGAGCGCATAGAGCAGGCTCTGGTACAGATTGAGTTTGGCGTCAGTAAAAGGGTTGCCCATGGGCTTTTGCGAGCCGGTGAGTACGATGGGCTTGGGACTGTCCTGAATCAGATAGGAAAGCGCTGCCGCGGTGTAGCTCATGGTGTCGGTGCCGTGCAGAATCACGAAGCCGTCGTGGTCGGCATAACCCTCGACGATGACGTCGCGGATACGCATCCAGTCACTCGGGCGCATGTTGGTGCTGTCGATGTTCATGGGCTGCACGACGTCGAGCTCGCAGAGGCCCGAGATCTCGGGGACGCTCTGGGCGAGCTCCTCACCGGTCAGGGCGGGGGAGAGGCCGTTGCCGTCCTCGGTCGATGCGATGGTGCCGCCCGTGGCGATGAGAAGGATGCGCTTCATGCTGATATTCCTATCGTATTTGCCGCCGCAGAGGCGGAGTCGTTCGGCAGTATTGTGGCACAGGGCGTCCAATGTTCAAACGTATTACATCATCTGTAACGTCTGGTAACACTTCAATTGCCGTCAAATAGGGGCCCAGGTCGTGCGTTTGCCGTGCGCTGATGGCTGCGAGGGACGAGAAACCCCATATAACGTGTACACTATGGAAGTTATTTTCGTTCATTCACGCGGGTGGGCACCGGCTCCCCGCCAACAAGAGGGGGAACCATGGATCAAAAGGCTTCCGCAAAGGTCCTCGTACTCGACTTTGGTGCGCAGTACGGTCAGCTCATTGCCCGTCGCGTCCGCGACCTCAACGTGTATTCCGAGATTGTCCCCTGCGACATCTCGGCCGACGAGATTCGCGAGATGAACGCCTCTGCGCTCATCCTTTCCGGCGGTCCGGCTTCCGTGTACGCCGAGGACGCTCCGTCCATCGATCCTGCCATCTTTGACCTGGGCCTTCCCGTCCTGGGCTTTTGCTACGGCCATCAGATCACGGCCGTGACGCTCGGCGGCAAGGTCGGCCACTCCGAGGTGGGCGAGTACGGCCGCGCCACTATCACGCGCACGGCCGGCGCCAAGCTCTTTAACTCCACGCCCATGGAGCAGACCGTGTGGATGAGCCACCGCGACGCCGTGTCCGAGGTGCCCGAGGGCTTTACCGTTACCGCCAGCACCGACGTGTGCCCGGTTGCTGCCATGGAGTGCGTCGAGCGCAAGATCTTCACCACGCAGTTCCACCCCGAGGTCAAGCACTCCGAGTATGGTCAGCAGCTGCTGAGCAACTTCCTGTTTGAGATCTGCGGCCTGGAGCCCAACTGGAGCATGGACAACCTGGTCGAGACCATGACGGCTGAGTTCCGCGAGAAGGTCGGCAACGACCGCGTGATTCTGGCCCTGTCCGGCGGCGTCGACTCCTCCGTCGTGGCTGCGCTGGGCGCCCGCGCCGTGGGCAAGCAGATGACCTGCGTGTTCATCAACCACGGCCTGCTGCGCAAGGGCGAGCCCGAGCAGGTGGAGGAGGTCTTCACCAAGCAATTTGACGTCGACTTTATCCACGTTCATGCCGAGGACCGCTACGCCGAGCTTCTGGCCGGCGTGACCGAGCCCGAGGAGAAGCGCCGTATCATCGGTACGCAGTTCTGGAAAGAGTTCTTCGCCGTGGCGCAGCAGCTCGAGACCGACGGCAAGCCGGTCAAGTACCTGGCTCAGGGCACTATCTACCCCGACATCATCGAGTCCGGCGCTCGCAAGACGGGCGGCAAGACGGCCACTATCAAGAGCCATCACAACCTGATCCCGTTCCCCGAGGGCGTGCACTTCGACCTCATTGAGCCGCTCGACCACTTCTTTAAGGACGAGGTCCGCGCGCTTGGTCTGGCGCTGGGCCTGCCGGGTCACATCGTGTTCCGTCAGCCCTTCCCGGGCCCGGGCCTGGCCATCCGCATCATCGGCGCGGTCGACAAGGAGAAGCTCGAGATCCTCAAGAACGCCGATGCCATCGTGCGCGAGGAGCTCGACGCCTACAACCAGCGTCTGTTTGAGCAGACCGGCGAGCGCAACTCCGAGCACAGCTGCTGGCAGTATTTCGCGGTCCTGCCTGACATCAAGTCCGTTGGCGTTATGGGCGACGAGCGCACCTACCAGCGCCCGATCATCTTGCGTGCCGTCGAGTCCAGCGATGCCATGACCGCCGACTGGGCCAAGCTGCCCTATGACGTACTGGCCCGCATCTCTGGCCGCATCGTTGCCGAGGTTCCTGGCGCCAACCGCGTGTGCTACGACATCACGTCCAAGCCGCCCGCGACCATCGAGTGGGAGTAAACGATATTCGTTGATTTCAAGCCTCTGACCTGCGAAAACAGGTCGGGGGCTTCTTATTTTGCAACCTCTGTGCAACCTTTGCGGTTTCGCGCCCCGTGAACAGGGGACGTAGCACTGTTCACGTCTGGGCCCATGTCGGCACCGATCAATGCCCGCGCTGCTTCTGCTTGCGCTTCAGCTTCCGCTGCTCGAAGCACGTCGTCCGGGATTCCTCGCCAGAGGAGAACTGACCGTTCCTTGCGAAACCGCGAGACCAGCTATATCCGCTTGCTGCGGGCTTGCTTGAGCCAGTTCCTCTTGAAAGAGCCTATACCTCCGAAGAGCTTGTTGTACGTCCCACCGTTCTCCTTGGCCTCGTACTTGACCAAGGCAAGTTCGATAGTGTAGAGGTAATCCGCCACTTGCTCGAGGCGGTAGTCGGTCATCGAGGTCTTGCGACGTCGGACGACCCCTTTTGAGAGGACCTTGCCCACCGAGTCGTCTCGCCCGCGGAACAGAAGGAGCGCATCCTCGCGACCTTCAGCGACCTGTGCTGCGAGATGGAGGGCTGCACCATCGCGCAGGGCCCTTTCCAAAGCGAAGTGTCGAGCCGAAGTGTTGAGCGTCGGCCCTGAATGTTCAATGGCCGTTGTTTTCTGCCCCTCAAGTGGTGAACTTCTCCTCGGGGCTGTTGATTCCCCCACGCGCCCCCTTCCGTTCTCTGTGTTCCCCTTATACTCCTTGTACAAGGAGGTAAGAAGTCATGGACAAGACCGCACAGGACAGCTTGGCAAAGAAGCCCGTCGACATGAGGGACAGGATTCTCGAGCATCTCGAGGCCCTCACCTCTGCCGTCTCGCTCGACGACCTTGCCCGTCTGTCCACCTCCGACGTCGCCGAGACGCTCATCATCTCCAGGAGCCTGGCGAGCCAGTACCTCAACGACCTTGTTCGCGCCGGCCTTGTGGTTAAGGTGGCGGGCAGGCCTGTCCGTTATTTTCATCGCCGCGCGTTCCAGAAGCGTTTTCAGGTAAAGCTCTCTGCAAGCGAGTACGCCTCGCTCGCCGACCTCATCCAGGCGACGGGAATCGCCGATCACCGTGACTTCGCGCGTGCCGTGGGCTTTGACCTGAGCCTCAGCTCCGTTGTCGAGCAGTGCAAGGCTGCGGTTCAGTACCCTCCGTTTGGCCTACCCATCCTCTTGAGCGGCGGCGTGGGTGTCGGTAAGTCTTTCCTTTCTCGCCTTGTGTACGAGTACGGCAAGAACCAGGGCTTGCTGTCCCGCGACTCCTCCTATGTGCGCATCGACTGCGCCGGGGTCCCGGACGCCGCCTCGTTCAACGGGCTTCTTGACGAGTCGATCGCGAAATCGCGCGGGGGTGTGGTTTTTGTGAACGGCATCGAGGCACTCTCTCCCTCTGCGATGGAGCACTGCCTTGCGACGGCCCTCGGGCTCGATGCCTCCCAGGATGCGCCGCGCGCTCGCCTCGTTCTTTCGACGACGCTTTCCGCCGATGACCTGAAGGTTTCCTCGGCCTACAGCAAAATGCCCATCTGTGCCCGCGTCCCCTCACTCAAGGAGCGGACCCCCGAGGAGCGCGAGGATCTCATCTTGAGCTTCCTGCGCAGCGAGGGGTGCCGAATCGGTTCTGATGTGAAGATCAGCCGCGGCGCATACCGTTGCCTCGTGAACGCGGACTTTTCCGATAACATCGCCGGCTTGCGCGCCTGCGTGACGAACTGCTGCGCCAAAGCGTTCCTCAATCGCGAGGGCGACTACGTCGTCGTTCGCCCGTATCTTCTTCCCAGCGGGCTCCTCTCCTCCGCGCAGATCGATCAACAGCCCGACGATGGCGCTCTGATCGACGCGTCCCTGGATACCGCCGAGAGCACAGGGCCGGTCGAGCAGGCGCTCGATGCCCTGTGCTCTCTCGATGAGCGATTCTGTGCCGGGGAGCTCTCTGTCTCCGAGCTCGTCTCGCAAGCTGTCTCCGCTGTGCGCGGCGTTGAGGATCACTTGATCTTCGGCCACGGCGTCGCCTCATCGAGGTCGCGCGCCTTCGAGCGCGTCGTGGGCGCGGTCCTTGCCGACGCAGGCTCTTCTTATGGCATCGAGCTTTCGAGGAAGGTCACTTTTCTACTGGCCCAGGAGATTTGCCTGCAGTTGTGGCCGGGCATCGGCCTGGCTAAGCGAAAGTCTGCCTGTGCGGAGCAAATCTCCCATCTCCTCGGTGCCGTGACCTCCGAATTGCCGTTTGCCTCGAGCGTCTCCGATCAGGTCGCCGCAGACATGGAAGGGGCACTCGGAATCTCGCTCGATCACTTCACGAAGACGCTTCTGACGCTGTGCGTCGCATCGGAGTCTCGCGACGCGAAGGCCCTTCGGACGCTCTGCGTCATCTTGTCACACGGCTACTCGACGGCGACGAGCATCGCCGACGCGGCGAACCGTATGCTCGGCGTGCATGTGTACGAGGCGGTCGACATGCCCTACGACCAGCAGCTGAAGGACATCGTCGGTCCGCTCCAGCGCCTCGTCGACCGTCACTCGTACTGCACTGGGGTCGTGTTTCTTGTTGACATGGGCTCTTTAGAGGAGGCCTATAAGGCCCTCGAGAACGTTACCGACTCCACCATCGGGGTGGTGAACAACGTCTCCACCGGGCTCGCGCTCGAGATCGGGTCCGGGCTGCTCGGCGGCAAGTCCATCGCCGAGGTTCTTGGCGATGCGACCGCCGTGTGCGTGACGCACTGCAAGGTGATCGAGCGCGTCAACCGTGAGGACGCCATCGTCTTCTGCTCCGAGTCCGGGGTCGACGCCGCGGAGAGGATACGCCAGCTCGTCTCGCAGAGCCTCCCGCGCACCATAGGCGCACGCCTGCTCACGAGGCCCTTCAAGCAGCTCGTCACGAACGGGTCGAACGACGCCGTTTTCTCCGAGCACCGCGTCTGCGCCGTCATCGGCACGGGAGACCCCGGGATTGCCTCCGTTCCCTTCGTCGCCCTCGAAGACATTATGTCGACGGCGTCCGCCTCGAAGGTCGATGCCGTGTTCGGCAGGTGGCTTGACGCTTCCGAGCTCTCTTCTTTCCACGAGAAGCTGCTCTCGAACATGACGCTGCAGAACGTTATCCGCTCCATCACCATCCTCGACCCGGAACGGCTATTCCACGAGATCGAGAGCGCCGTGCACGAGCTTCAGCGCAGAACGGGCGAGAAGATCGGCAGCAACGCCATCATCGGGCTGTACGTTCACCTCTGTTGCCTCGTTGAGCGCCTCGTCACCCGCAACCCCATCGAGACCTACGTCGGCCAGGATCGCTTCGAGGAAGAGCACACCGACTTCATCGAGTCCTTCAGGCAGAGTTTCTCGAGCATCTCGACGCGCTATCGCGTGGAGGTTCCTGTAAGCGAGATCGCCTACGTCTTCGACTACATCAGCGTGAGCGCCGCCCCGGCGCGAGAGGAGCGTCTCGGCTCCTCGAGCCTCCTGTTCGACGAGTGACCCCCCGCGCCGTCACGAGCTGACCGCGCGTCTTCAATAATCCGATAACCCCTTGCCCGGCGCGAATCCGGATAGCGCCAAGGCAGTACCGAACGTAAGACTTGATTTGATAGGAGCAAACATGAGTGTTGTTATGGCACGAATCGACAATCGCCTGCTTCACGGCATCATCGTGACGCAGTGGGCCCCGGTGTCGGGCGCAACCCGCGTCATGGTCGTCGACGACAAGGTCGCCGGCGATGAGGTCCTGAAGTCCACCATGAGGATGGCGCGCCCCGCGGGCATGGCCGTCTCGATCATCTCTGAGGAGACCGCGCTCAAGAACTTCGCGGCGGGCAAGTACGACCGCGAGAAGGTCTTCGTCATTGCGAAGGAGCCCGAGACGATGCTTCACCTGGCCGAGTCGGGCGTCGAGTTCCCGTCGCTGATCGTCGGCGGCTCTCTTGTCAAGGAGGACGGCGTCCAGCTCACCCAGCGCGCCTATGCCTCCGCCGAGAACGTCCAGAGCTACAAGGCGCTCATCGCCCGCGGCGTCAAGGTGACGGCACAGTTCGTGCCCGCCGACAAGCCCGTCTCCGTCGCCGACCTCATCTAAGGAGGGATCATGGTCAACTTCACTATCCTGCAGGTCGTCCTTTTGACCCTACTTGCCTTCATCAAGCACGTGGACTACTACGGCATCCCGATGATCTTCGTCAACTATGCCGTCTTCTGGGGCCTTATCACCGGCGTCGTCATGGGCGACTGGCAGACCGGCCTCATCCAGCTCATGCAGCTCGGCGTCGCGGGCTTCGGCGGCTCTTCGATCCCCGACTACGGCACGATGGCCATCATCGCCACCGCCTACGGCGTGACTCTGGGCTCGGACACGGGCCTCGCCATCGGCCTGCCGGTCGGCATGCTCGGCATCCAGCTCGACGTCATTGCCAAGATCCTCAACGGCTTCGTCGTGGAGAAGTCCCAGAAGCTCTGCAACGAGGGCAAGTTCAAGCAGATGAACGCCATCCTGTGGGTCTGCCCCGCGCTCTTCGGTCTGTGCGCCGCCCTGCCCGTCTTTGTTTCCGTGACGCTCGGCCAGCCCGCCGTCAACTGGCTCCTCGAGGTCATGCCCCAGTGGTTCCTCTCCGGCCTCACCCTCGCCGGCAAGATGCTCCCGGCCGTCGGCATCGCCATGCTGCTTCGCTACATGCCCACCGCTAAGTACTTCCAGTACCTGCTCGCCGGCTTCTTCCTCTCGGCCTTCCTGAACGTGCCCATCATCGGTGCCGCCATCGTCGGCGTTGCCCTCGCGATCGCGTTCTATCAGCGTGCCGAGAAGGACGCCGAGCTCACCGCCCACGCTTCCGCAGACGCCTTCATCGGAGAGGATGAGTAACCATGGAAAACGAGAACATCACCGCCGCCGAGGGCAAGCCCTCCGGCTATAAGGTCACCAAGAAGGACCTGCGCAACGCGAACTGGCGCTGGCTCATGAGCGTGTGCACCTTCAACTACCAGACCCAGCAGGGCGCCTCGGTCGCCTACGCCCTCTCGCCGATCCTGAGGAAGATCTACACGAACGACGAGGACTATAAGCAAGCGCTCAACAACCACTTCCGCTACTACAACACCCAGCCTTGGCTCGCCGCCATCATCCTCGGCGCCTGCGTGGCCATGGAGGAGCGTGACGGCCTCGCGGCGGCGGACGCCGTCCAAGACCTGAAGATCGGCACCATGGGACCGCTCGCCGGCGTCGGCGACTCCCTGCTCATGACCATGATCCCGACCATCATGGGCTCCATCGCCGCCTACATGGCCATCGAGGGCAACCCCGTGGGAGCCGGCATCTGGTTCGCGCTCATCCTGGCCATCTTCTGGGTCCGCATGCACGCCCTCGAGTTCGGCTACAAGCAGGGTGTGAAGCTCGTCACCGACTTCAGCGAGAAGCTTCCCAACCTCACTGCCGCCGCCTCCGTGCTCGGCCTCACCGTGGTCGGCTGCCTCATCGCCTCGGTCATCGGCGTCACCTGCCCGATTAGCTTCAGCTTCGGCGACGTCTCAATGGAGATTCAGCCGCTGCTCGACAAGATCCTGCCTGCCATGATCCCCGCCGCCATCACGGGAAGCGCGTATTACCTTCTTACCAAGAAGAACGCGAGCATGACGGCCCTCATCCTCGTGGTGATCGTCCTCGCGATGGTCGCCTCCGCCGCCGGCATCCTCGCCTAGCTTCGACCCAAGAGATTGGTGAATCAATGAGAAAGATAGTTGTGGCGAGCCATTCCCTTCTCGCCCAGGGCTTCAAGGACACCCTCGAGTTCCTTACGGGTAAGAGCGACGTCGTCAACGCCGTGTGCGCCTACGTGAACGACAACGGCGAGGGGCTCGACGCGGCGGTTGAGGCGGCGCTTTCGGGCACTGACGAGGTCGTCGTCCTCACCGACGCGCTCGGCGGCAGCGTGAACCAGCGCTTCTCCCGCTTCGCCTCCGACCGGATCCACGTGATCGCGGGTGTCAACCTCCCGCTCGCCATGACGGTCGCGCTCGCGCGCCCCGACGAGAAACTCGACTTCGACGCCCTCGTCGACGAGGCGCGCCAGCAGATCGTCTACGTGAACGGTGCCAGTTCCGCCGAGTGCGAAGACGACGAATAGAGGAGGTCGACGATGAGAGAGTTCCTTAAGGACGTGTGGATGCACGGCGGTGAGGAAAGCCGCGCCATCACCCCCGAGAACATCACGGGCGAGAAGGGCCGCGCCGCCATGTCGGCCAGCCACCTCGGCGTCGGCCGCAAGGGCTCGTGCTGCGTGCCCCTTGAGTCCGGCGAGACCATCACGCTCGCGGACATCGAGGGCCCCGGCATCATCCGCCACATCTGGATGACCGTCCCCGACAAGACCGCCGCCGGCAGCTTCGTCATGCGCGACCTCGTACTGCGCTTCTACTGGGACGACGAGGAGACCCCCTCGGTCGAGTGCCCTGTCGGCGACTTCTTCTGCAACGGCTTCGGTGAGCGCGCCATCGTCAACTCGATGCCCATCTGCGTGAACCCGACGGGCGGCATGAACTGCTACTTCGAGATGCCTTTCAGGAAGCACGCCAAGGTCACGCTTACGAGCGAGCACCCCGGGTTCATTAAGTACATCTTCTACACGTTCAACTACGCGCTCACCGACGTGCCGGACGACGCCATGTACTTCCACGCCCGTTTTAACCGCGAGCGCAGCACCCGCAGGGGCGTCGACTACACCGTGCTCGACGGCGTGCGCGGTAAGGGCTACTACGTCGGCACCTACATGGCCCTGTGCGCCCTGGAGCGCTATTGGTGGGGCGAGGGCGAGATGAAGTTCTTCCTCGACGGCGACGAGGAGTTCCCCACGGTCACCTCGACGGGAGCCGAGGACTACTTCGGCGGTGCCTGGGCCTTCCTCGACAGGCCGCCCCACGCGCTGCCCGAGGCGCAGTGCTTCAACACGCTGTTCGCCGGCTACCCGTACCGCTCGACGCGCGACGCCACGCGCGACCGCTTCAGCGCGGGCAAGCCGAACCCGAACCCGATGCTCGCGACCAACGACGACGCGCTGCCCAGGCACGGCCTCTACAGGTGGCACCTTCCCGACCCGATCTCGTTCAAGGAGGACCTGCGCGTGACGTTCCAGGACCTCGGCAACGACGACATCAAGCTCTACGAGCGCGAGGACGACATCTCCACCGTCGCCTACTGGTACCAAAGCGAGCCGCACGCCGTGCTCGCCCCGTTTGCCGCAAGGCAGGACCGCGTGCCCAGGTAGGGTCGCCTCGAAACAAGCCAACGTTATGGGCGCCCGCGGTTGACCATGACTGCGGGCGTCCCTTTGTAAGGAGGATCGCATGAGCGAAAAGCAAATGAGGCTCGGCGCCCTCGAGGCCGGCGGGACCAAGATGGTCTGTGCCGTGGTGTCCGGCGACGGCGAGGTCCTCGACCGTATGGAGACCCCGACGCTTACGCCCGCCGAGACCGTCCCACAAATGGTCGAGTGGTTCACCGCCCGCGATGTGAACGCGTTGGGCATCGGCGCCTTCGGCCCGACCTGCGTCGACCCCAACGATGAGCGCTACGGTTCCATCCTCCAGACGCCCAAGCTCGCGTGGCGAGGCTATGGTCTTCGCGCCGCGTTCGCCGACGCCCTCGGGATTCCGGTGACCTACGACACGGACGTGAACGTTGCCTGCCTCGGCGAAGTAGTCTTCGGCTGCTGCAAGGGGCTCGAGGACGCCGTCTACGTGACCATCGGCACCGGCGTGGGCGCGGGCGTCATGTGCGCGGGCAGGCTCCTTCACGGCATGCTGCACCCCGAGGCCGGCCACATGCTGGTAAGGACCCGTCCCACCGAGGAGGGACGCTGCGTCTGCCCGAGCCACGCGAGCTGTCTCGAGGGCCTCGCCTCCGGCCCCGCCATCGCCGCGCGCTGGGGAAAGCCCGCGGCCGAGCTCGCGGACAACGCTGAGGTGTGGGCGCTCGAGGGGGATTATCTGGGGCAGATGTGCGCGAACCTCGTGCTCATGTACTCGCCTCGCCGTATCGTCCTCGGCGGCGGCGTGATGCACCAGGAGCAGCTCTACGGCATCGTCCGCAAGAAGACCCTCGAATATCTGGGTGGCTACATCCAGACCGCCGAGCTTAAGGACATAGAGAGCTACATCTGCGCCCCGGGCTGCGGCGGCGACCAAGGAATCCTCGGCGCGGCCGAGCTGGCAAGAAGGACGCTCGCGTAACTTGCGCTCTCTCCGCCATACAACGCGTTAAGAAAAGACGAGCGTTTCTTGCCAATTGGGCGGCAAGAAGCGCTCGTCTTTTGCATTTTTGTCTCTCAAAATCTTATTTTCACGATTTGCATTTTCATCCCGTTGTCACCGACCCTTGCGAGAAACCGGAAAAAGCCGCTGACAGAAGGGTCTCTCAAATCGTTGTAACCCAGCATATAGCCGCGACTTGTGACCTGCAGACGGCTGTTCTACGCGCCGATTTCCTTGGCGGCATCCGAAACCGCAAAATATGCCCCAACATCCTTGATTTTTGCAGTCTTAAGCCATGTTTTTGCGATCATCTTTACTGCCGTCCGATTGGCAGCATCAAAGACCAGCACACCGCCGGGGAAAGCGTCCGCCATCTCCCGCACCAGTTCCCGGACCTGCTGGGTCAGAAAGTAATAGAACACCCCGGAGGCAAAGAACACCGCCCCGCCGGAGGCATCGATCTTGTCAAACCATGCGGGGTCTTTCAGGTCGCAGGGGATGTTTTGCTCCCGCTCCCCGGCGGGCAGCAGCTGCTGCCGCAAGGCAATCACATCCGGGAAGTCCAGATTGTAGATCTTGCATCTACCGTTGTCGCAGGTTCTGCCGGTGTTGTCCAGCCCGCAGCCCAGATTGACCACCGCCGCATTGGGGTGGCCTTTCAGGTAATCCCGCACCTCGAAAGCAAGATCACCCTGCCGCATGGCCACCTCCAGCGCACCAAAGCGCTGCATCAGGCTGCGGGAGTTTTTCTCTGCCTCTGAAAAGTCGTAGTCGATTTGGTCGAGCAGACGAACCGCTGTTTCATCCCTATAAAGGTTCGGGTACAGCTCCGTACACAGCTTCCGGGAATACAGCGGGAGGATCAGCGTCTCCTGAACGGTGTTTTTCTCAATTTTACATTTCATAGGTTTCTTCCTCAGTGAATAAAAACTGTCACAATTGCCGCCAACACAGCCGCTATGACCGTCATGCCTATCGCCATGTGCAGGATGGATGCAAAAATGTTTGCCCCGCCGCCGCAGCCGCAATCCAGCACCTCGGCATTTGGCGCAAGTCGTAAAAATCGAAGCCCCCACCGCGCCACAGGGCTGTGGCCCAGATTCATCATGGCAACCATAAGGTTTCCGCCGAGGCCCACGGGCTTGCGGGTGTTTTCAAAGAACGACATCTGGCCCCTCCGATTTTGTGCATTCCGCATAGGTCAACGGGAACGAGGCCTTCAGCACCGCGCTTTTCTGCACCGCCCAGCCGTTTTGACGCAGGAAACGTAGATATTCCTCGCTTGTCCATCAGCTGTGGAGGGGGAATCCCGCCATACTCATGAAAAAGGCTTTTGCCTTGCCGGAAACCGAGTTCCCCGCGTGGGTGAAGGTTGGCGCGATGAGCACGCCGTCGTCCTTCAGCACCCGCCTGATTTCTTGCAGGGCCTTTTCCGGATGCGGCACTATGTGAAGCGCGTTGGACGCGATCACCACTTCGAAGGACTTCTGTGCATAGGGCAGGCAGAACATATCTTGTACGGAAAAGTGTAACTTTGCGGATTGATTGTCCCGCTTTGCTTCAAGGATCATCTGTGCAGAAGCGTCCGTAGCCTCGATGTGCGCCGCCGCATTCACAATGTTCTTTGCGATAAGCCCCGTGCCGGTGGCAACCTCCAGTACGGTTTTTGCTTTCACAACCGGCCCGATCAGCTCATACATCTTCTCATACGCCGCCCGGTCCTTTCGCATGAAACGCTCGTACCGACCGGCATTCTTGTCCCAGAAGCCCTTGCGTTCGTGCATGGCTATCGCCCCCAAACAGTTAGAGCAATCTAACTATAACACACGAATCATGAAGTAAGATAAGGCTAACCTTATTTTCTTGGCTAAGACGCATCTCTTCGGCTTCCGCTTATAGCGGCGCGAGTCAGATGCTAGGTTGGAGCTGAAGAAGGAGCTTGGCGGACAGGTAGGTCGATACCGGTTCCCGGAACGGTGATCCAGCCAATTACACCAGGGCTCTAGTCATTGAGTGGGAGTAAGCCGATGGGGCTTTGACTTGCACTTTTGAGTGCCGCACTGTGCCGCTGAGTTTCGTTTTGTACGAGAATCACGGCAAAGCCGCCAGCGACGGCGGTGGGTAAAAACGATCATCGAGTCTCCGTTCCCGCGTTGGGACGGAGACTTTTTCTTTGTCGTTTCACTCACTTTTACCTGCGATTATTTTCATTTAGGAGCTTGCGTGCTATTCAGGAGTGAAAAGACCCGACAGTGGTCTGATATTGAATGCTCCACGCCCCCCCTAGCGTAGGGCAAGAGTAGCCTTTACAAACCCTCTCGATATTAAGTTGACAGCTGAATATAGCTGTTTACCTCGGGGTTATAATCGTCTCAACCATATATTTCCTCTAGATAGGTTGCCCATGATGTTCAACACCGCCGAATCGCTTCTTATTGTCGAGGCCGGAAACACCGGCAAGTTCTCCAAGCTTCTCTACAACATGATTGGAAAGAACGATGACACAGAGGCTGGTCCGACCGGCCCCGTCGACGGCAGCGTCGATGCCTCCATCTTCAACGAGGACCAGTTCGCTCAGACCGCCATCTCGTCGAGTCAGAAGGTCGTCTTCATCGGCTGGCCGGAAGGCACCGGAGACTACATCGATGCGATTCGGCTCGACAACCCCGAAGCCATCGACGAGGAAGGCGTCTACATCGGCGTGAGCGGGAACCACGCCTGCATCACGGTGAATACCGAGCCGCCTTCCAAGGAGGACTACTGGAAGTTCCTCGAAAGGGCAAGGGAGCATGGCATGGAGTTCGATGACCTTCTCGCGGCCCTGCGCCCCGGAGAGAAGGCGGCGGAACCCGAAGAAAGCAATGATTCCAATCCCGTGCTTGGTTTTGCCAAAATGGTAGGCAAGACCATCGGGAGGGCTGCCGCCGATGGCGCGAACGGCATCAACCAGGCCGTCGTCCTCCATCAGAAGGCGGGCGAGATCCGCGACCAACGCTACCAGTACGCTGTGAAACGCTTCTATCACGAGAAGCTCAGGAGCTTCGTCGAGGCGTAGGGATGAACGATTTCGACAAGGGGTTCGAGTTCTCCGCGCGCCATGCCGCCGCCGTGCCCGCCGGGATGGATGCTGCGAGCTGGGTGAACAGCGTGGAGGCCGCCATCGAGGAGCTGTACTCCGCGATGAACTCCTACGACCACTACAAAAACAGCAAGGCGGCGCAGGACTCCCTCAAGGGATTCCTGGCGGAGGAATGGGCCTTTGGGACGGCGAACGTCGACGCTGCCGTTAAGAGGGTCGACGCCAAGGGCATCAGGCTCGACTCGCACGACCTCGGGTCTGCGGATGTGGCCTGGGGCGCCGATCAGTACCAGCTCAAGTTCCTGACCGACCCGAAGAACATCGCGCGCAAGCTCGCGACGACGCTTCGCGATTCGTACAACGGCAGGCCGAAAAGATATGCGGATCTCTCTTTTGACGAGTGGGCCGTCGAGAAGGGCTTCGCGGGCAAAACCCCAGACGACTTGCTCTACGGCGACATGGGCGGCCTGATCCCGTCGGACAAGCTTGAAGCAGCCAAGCAGTACACGCTGATACGCATCGAGCGCGCGAAAGGCCGCGGCTTGGACGAAGAGGTGCAGCGCTGGACGAAGGTGCGCGACAACCTGACGGACCGAATCGAGACACCTGAGGGCGTCGAGGGCAGGCCCGCCACGAACGAGGAGATGCGCCGAAAGGCGATCGACGTCTCGAACAAGAAGAAGCTCGACCCTGCGGACGACGGCATGACCACGTCCCAACTAATCGCTGCGAGCGACATAGTGAAGCAATCGCTCAAGGCCGGCGG
>OGRA01000850.1_pt1 | contig 31253 bp, 18 predicted proteins | sample 1553351 | NCBI WGS metagenome assembly OGRA01 (sample SAMEA2580056, study PRJEB22360) | human gut metagenome | biome: human gut; feature: human-associated habitat; material: faeces | place: Denmark | collected 2008/2010
AACCACACTAAAATCAGAGGACCATGAGTGAATACAGATTCCATTTACAGAAATATCGTCCTGGAAGCAAGGCTACTTGTCCGAACTGTGGTAAAAGCCGGTGTTTTGTCAGGTATATTGATGAACAAGGCAGCATTAGCTTTCCCGGTAATGTCGGTAAGTGTGATCACGAGAACAGTTGTGGCTATCATTACACACCTAAGGAATACTTCAAGGATAATCATGATGTGTTGAAAATGAATGAAAAAACTGGTAAGCCACTGGTTTCTGCCCCTAATAAGTCGGTAGATAAAACACCCGTTTGTATTGCCCCTTCGTATATTCCTTTATCTTATGTGTTAAGAAGCCTGTCACATTATTCGATAAATCCTTTGTATCAATATCTCTGTCGCGTATTTGGTGAAGATGAGACAGACCGGATGTTTGAAATGTATCGCATCGGGACATCTTCAAAATGGGGAGGCGCAACTGTTTTCTGGCAGACAGATATAAATGGACAGGTAAGAACCGGCAAGGTAATGTGCTATAATGCTGAGACAGGGCATCGGGTTAAAGAGCCTCAGGCTTTTGTCAGCTGGGCACATTCCGAGTTGAAGTTGCAGGATTTCCATTTGAAGCAATGTCTGTTTGGAGAACATCTTCTGAAAAATTCATCGTCTCCGGTAATGCTGGTGGAAAGTGAAAAGACCGCTGTTGTAATGAGCCATTTTATCCCCGATTATATATGGCTGGCAACAGGTGGAAAGAACGGTTGTTTCAACAGTGAAGCTATGCAGGTTCTCAAAAGCAGGGAGGTTACTCTCATCCCTGATTTAGGAGCGACCGAACAATGGAAAGAAAAGTCTGCTTTGTTGTCTGAAATATGCAAACGGGTTGTTGTGTCCAATGTCTTGGAATGTACATCCGATGAGGAGCAACGCAGCCAAGGATTGGACATTGCAGACTTCTTTCTGTATTCGCCATCAAAGAGACAGATACTCCATCAGATGATACAACGTAATCCTGCATTGCAGTTGCTTATTGATGAATTGGATCTGGAACTTATTGAATAGTAAAGGAACTTGTTCCATGGATTTATAGAAAGTCCATAACTTATTGATGAATTGGATCTGGAACTTATTGAATAGTAAAGGAACTTGTTCCATGGATTTATAGAAAGTCCATAACACAATAAGGACTTTTTGCCTGACGGCAATAAAATCCAGACATTGTCCCGCAGATCGGACTGGCACAAGAGCAAGCTCAAATATTAATCATTTATCAAAAGAATATCCTATATGAACACAGATATTAAACAGGCCATGCATGTCGAAGCCGGAAAGTCGTTCGGCACAGCAGAGGCGAATGAGAACGAACGACGTTGGAATGATGACAAGATTGACAGCAAGAATCAGGATCCGACCAATCACTACGACAAGACCAGAATGAAGTTGAATTTCGAGATCGGGCCGGATGGGAAAGTTCATCCGTTAGGCTATCAAGAGAAATCGCTTGAAGTCCGTTTACAGGAACGGTTGGCCGAGCTGGGCTGGAAGCCTTTCAAGCCGGACAGCAAAATTCAACCAAACTGTTGTGCGAAGTTTATCTTCGGAGGCAATCATGACCGTACACTTGAGATGGCATTTGGATCCCAGGCCGTAAATCTGGACAAGGGTGCAGATAACAGCTATCTCCAGCGATGTCCGGAAATCGAACAATGGGCAAAAGATATCTATGACTGGTGCGCCAAACGGTACGGACAGGAAAACATCATCGGCTTTCAGGTTCATCTTGATGAGAGCAGCCCGCATATCCATGCCTTGATCGTTCCTGTCGGACAACGAGCCAGAAGCGGACGCAAATGCGTCATGTGGTCAGCTATGTTCGGTAAGAACCGCTACGAGTACGGACGGATTCTTCGGGAAATGCATACCGCACTTTATGAAGAGGTAGGTAGTAAGTACGGACTGGAACGTGGTGATAGTATTGAGGGGCGCAATGTTCAGCATTTGCACAAGCGAGACTATATCCGCAAATTGGCTAAAGAGGCAAAACAGGCGGAGAAAGCAGTCAAGGGGCTTCAGACAATGATACGGAAACTTGAACGGGAAATGCTTGCCGGAAGGAACCGGCTTAAAGAAATCGATGAAGCACTTGCGTCTGGCAAGATAACTCTTGACAAATATGAGGCGCAGAAAACGGATATACAGAAGCTCATTGCAGAGTATCTGTCTAAATTGGACGACAAAGCAGGTAAACTTCAAGTAAAGGAGCAGGAATTGGAGCAACTGACAAAGGATGCAGCAAAAGTCCGTTCTGTTGTCCAGCCGTTCCGTAACCACAAGGTCGATTTCACTCCACCGCAAATTACAGAGAAAGTACCATTGTTCGGTACGGACAAATGGATTGAGCGTCAGAATCGGTCTATTTCCAAGCAGTTTACCGAAATTGTCCGGAAGATAGAATCCCTATACAGAAATGATGCAGCCCGACAGGTTGAAGCCGCCCAGAATAATGTTCTAGCTGATTACGGTGAACTGCACCAACTACGGAAAGATGTCAAAACGCTTATCGAGAATAATGATGACTTGAAATCTACATTGGAAACAATGCTTGATCAACTTACCAACCCTTCGCTCCGCTCAAAGATATTCGCCATTTCCGATGCTCTTGCCGGAGGAACGCCTGCTGCAATCTCTTCCGGTGGCGGAGGTGGCGGCAATTCCGACTCCGACCTTCGCTGGGACGGCCGCAGGCCGGATGAGGAGGAAGAAGCGTATCGGAAGAGGTGTTTAAAAACAGCTATAATAGTAGTAATGAGAAGTAGTAAATCACGTGGACGAAATAGATAAGACAGTACTAATGATCTCGTATTGCATTTCATAAACTGATATTTATATCAGTATGTTTTGATGATTATCTTTTTATGTTTAACTTTGTGCTGTTAATCATGTAATATGAAGCAATATGGCAAAAATAGAATGCTCAAACCGATTGCGTGTAATTTTAGCTGAAAAAGAAATAACCAATCGTTGGCTGGCAGAGCAGATGGGGGTTACAGATATGACTGTCTCACGATGGAAGACCAATAAGGTGCAGCCATCTATGGCTCAGTTTGTCGAAATCGCCCAACTGCTCAAAGTGGATATTAAAGACCTCATTGAGGCTGACTTTAATTATGATATAGAATAATGAAGAAGAAATACACATTTATAGATTTGTTTGCTGGATGTGGCGGTTTGAGTCTTGGTCTTGAACAAGCTGGTTTTGAGGTTGTATTCATGAATGAGATAGTTGAGACCTTCGCATCTACCTATTTGGCTAATCATAACCTTAAAGAAGGACAGTATTTTATTGGAGATATCAATGAATTGAATAAATGCTTAGATAAATATAGCGACATTCTCAAAAACCCGGTTAAACCTATTACATTGGTCTGTGGAGGGCCTCCTTGTCAAGGTTTTTCGATGGCTAATAGGCAGAGGATTATTGATGATCCCAGAAATCAACTTTATAAGGCTTATTTACAATTTCTTTCTGAGGTTAGGCCGCAATTCTTCATAATGGAGAATGTAAAAGGAATGGCTAATAAGTTTGATGAAATAATTACCAATTTCAAAGAGTATTTAGGCGAAGAGTATATATATGATTACCGATTACTGAAGGTTCAAGATTTTGGTATTCCTCAAAATAGAGAACGTTTTATAATGATCGGAAATAGAATGGGGATTGATCCGAATGAGATATTCACAGAAATCGAACGGCATAAAAGGCCTCCATTTGTATTAAAAGATGCATTATATGGATTGCCGCATCTGGAAGCCAGAAAAGAAAAAAACAAAGGCGAATACGAATCGTTGGAATGTGGATTTACAGAACGTGATTTTTCATATCCCGATACTGATTTTTATCATTTTATTAATGGTGACAAGGTTATCACTAAGTTATATAACCATAAAAATAGGTATAATAATTTGCGAGATATAGAGATTTTCAGAAGATTGCCTCAAGGAGCAAATTCCTTACATGAATCCATACAAGATATAATGCCATACAAAAGGCGTAATAATATCTTTAAGGATAAGTATTTTAAACTTGATGAAAATCAGATATGCAAAACTATCACTTCTCATATGAAGTATGATTGCAACATGTACATTCATCCATGGGAAGCGCGTGGATTATCACCGAGGGAGGCTGCCCGCATACAGACTTTTCCTGATGATTTTGTATTAAAGGGTCCTCAGAATTCCTGGTACGCCCAAGTTGGCAACGCAGTTCCTGTGAAATTTGCAGAAGTAATCGGAAAGAGTATAATGAAATTTCTATGAGACATTTAGAACTATTTGCAGGTATAGGTGGCTTTAGGAGAGCAATGGATATTCTTACGAATGATCATATCATGGAGTTTCATTGTATCGGGTATTCAGAGATTGACTCTAAAGCAGAGGCAACTTATCGCTCTAATTATGCCATAGGAAAGGATGAGATTGTGATGGGTGATATTGTCGCTTTTACAAACGACAAAAAGAATATCAAATCTCTTCCTAAATTTGATTTATTGACAGGAGGATTCCCTTGTCAAACATTCAGCATGATGGGGAATCAAACTGGCTTTGACGAGGATAGAGGACAGATGTTTTTCCGTATAATGGATATACTGATGGTTAAGAAACCAAAGTATGTTTTACTGGAGAATGTCAAAAATCTATGGAATCATGATAAAGGAAGGACATTTGCCAGAATCAAGAGTGAACTAGAATCAATCGGGTATCACGTTTACGCAGATATTTTTAATACAGCAGATTTTCATTTGCCCCAGACACGGAATAGAATCTTGATATTTGCAACGACTGTAAGAATTCCCAAAGATTTTCAATTCTCGGCTAAATTGATTGCGAAAGAGTTTGACAAAAAGTACAAAGAGACAAGTCTGCTACACTATGAAACAGTTAACGAAGTGCTAATGCAGGATGCCGCATCCAAATACTTTCTTTCTGAACGTATAAAACCCACAGTACTTGCTGATGGCTCATCCAATTTTAAATCGAAATCGGATATAAATATGAAGATAGCCCGGCCACTAACGGCGACAATGCATAAAATGCACAGAGCGTGTCAGGACAACTATTATAGTCTGGATTTCATCATGTCCTATGGCAAAGTAAATCCAGTTGATACAATGACAAAAGAAGAGTTGGCCAAACTGCCAATCCGTAAACTTACGCCCGAAGAAGCTTTCATGTTACAAGGGTTCCCAGCCGAGTTTGTACAAAATGCAAAATCGCATGGAGTAGCAGATGGAGCCCTTTATAAACAAGCAGGGAACGCAGTAAGTGTCAATACGATATATGCAACACTTTATTATTTAATTATCAACAATATAATCCGTAATTAACATGGAGCCTATAATAAAAACCATACATTCGCAGGATGCTGGATTGAAAACATCTCCCAAAAATTCAGGAGAAACAAGTATGAATCTCTCCATTGAGATTATGGAGTTTATTATTAATCCCGTACCGAATAAAGGAGAAGAGAGGCCTGTTTCTTTTCTTCTGTACAAAGAAGATTTTTTGAAAGGTATTGCGTATATAATAGCAAATCTGCCACTATATAAATCTTCTTCTACATATAGTACTAAAATTGAATTCTCAGAAGGTTTCTTTAATGAGTTATATTCTTCTGTTCAAGAATTCTTTGGGGATAAACCAATACAAACATATAATGTAAATATATATAGAAGATCTGACTCTAGGATTTATCTTAACTCTCTTCGAAACGGTTCTTTTTCAATTAGAAATTTTTTAATTGAGGAAATATCGGTTTTAATATTCTCTAAAGATAGTCATGGGAATAATATTATAAGGCTTGATATCATAGATAATTTATCTGAAAACGTCAAAGAGGACATATCTCAAGATTTAGAAAATCCAACAGCCCGGCAAATAATTTACTATGGAGCTCCAGGAACTGGAAAATCTCATAAGATTAATGAAATACTTGGAGAGTATGAGGGATGCCCGGAAGATAAAAAAGTGCCGAAAGCAAATATTTTTAGAACCACATTCCATCCAGATAGTGATTATTCCTCCTTTGTCGGAGCATATAAGCCGACAATGAAAAAACAAAAAGACAAAATCTATACTAAAGGAGAACTTATCAGTAAATTGACTGAGATGAAAGATGGTGGTGTCACTTACTCTCCTCAGAAGTTTGGAGCTAAATATTGGCGTTCATTAAAACAATTAAATCTTGCGGATAAAAAGGACATACTTCAAGCTTGCGGTATGTCAGATAATTATACAGTAGAGCTTGATAAAGGGATTGCTGTAGGAGAGGAATATCTTACAAATTCGGAGGAATCCCGTATAATTTATTCGTTTATTCCGCAAACTTTCTTAAATGCTTATATTCGTGCATATCAGACGGATGAGAATGTATATCTAATAATTGAAGAGATAAATAGAGGAAACTGCGCACAGATCTTTGGAGACTTATTCCAACTTCTTGATAGAGACGGAAAGGGCAAATCTGAATATACAATCAAGGCTGATGCAGATTTAAAAACATTTTTGGAAAATGAACTTGGAGAAGGCTGCGAGGCTATTAAAGACGGAGAATTATGTCTTCCTCCGAATCTTTATATTTATGCCACAATGAATACGTCAGACCAGTCTCTGTTTCCAATAGACAGTGCATTCAAGAGACGTTGGGATTGGGAGTATGAACCAATTAAGTATAAGAACACGGATTGGCTGATTGACATTGACGGTCTGAAATATAGATGGAGCGATTTCCAAAAAGAAGTTAACACACGTATCTTGAACGACACAGGTTCTGAGGACAAGATGCTTGGCGATTATTTTGTCAATCCATCGGCAAAGGTCATATCTTATGACTTGTTTAGAAACAAGATATTGTTCTATTTGTGGAATGATGTCTGCAAGGACGGTGATGCCGACATATTCCCCACAAATGAGGAGTTCTCTTTTTCCAGATTGTATGATGAAGACAGCAAGCGACTCATTGTTTCAATGATGGACAAACTGGAATTGAAGCCTATTGACAATAGTACGGAAGATAAATAGGCCGAATAAAGGGATTAATATTCAAAAAATGTAAGTATGCTGCTGTTTATCGAAGGATACCCGTATAGTTTGGATGATATGGTCAGGGATGGACTGACCGTCAGAGATGTGCTCAAAGATGTAGTGTCCGTTCCTGCTAAGGAAAATAGATACGCCTTTGGGTATGTAGGGTATTGTTATAGCAAAGCGGCAAAAGATGTAATTTTCTTTCTGCCCAAAGTGGTGCTGACCGGTGAGCAGAACGAAGAAAACGGTGACGATACGATATTCGGTGCGTCACCGCAGGAAATCATAGACTTTGAATCAGATAAAATAAAGTCCAAGTTCACGGAAGAAGGGTGCAAGGAATACAAGGAGTTTCTTTCCACACTTTCGATATGGGTTTACAGAACTATCAGTGTATATAAAAAGACACATAATGACAATATACTTGAAAGCAAGGAATACCAAACAGAAAGCAGAGGTCGGAAACAGAAGCACAATACTTTGCTGGATGTAATAATCGCACTCCGTGACTTCAATCGGGACAATCAGGATTATTTTACCTTCATTGTTAAAAATGTGCATTCCGGTTATAACAGAATCAACTGGACCAAAACTATAACATCGTCGCAGGCTTTTATACAAAGCGATACTCCAGTCTATATTGAACCCATCAACAAAAAGAAGATGGTCAATTTTGACGAGGAACTGCTTGTCATCTACTTTTCGATATTGAACTACATACGAGAAACGCATGGTTTTTCTTTTGAAATCAATATCCATTATCATTTGATAAATCCCGATAGACTGAGACGGACCTATATCAAGAAAAACTTGGGATGCAGACGTCTGAAACAGATCAAGTACAAGTATTTTTCAGATAAAGCTTTGCGAATATGGGATTTGTGTTATGCTTTCTTTGACAGAGAGTATAAGATTGCGATGAACAGGCAGGCGGAAGACTTTTTGCTTGCGAAAAACTTCGAGCATATTTTCGAAGTGATGATTGATACCCTTATTGGTGGTAACGACAAACAGAACTTGCCGAAGGAGCTTACCGAACAGAAAGACGGAAAACTTGTTGACCACATGTTCATCGGACAGGGACTTATTGAGCAGTCCGATCTGCGGTCCGAACTGACTTACTATATTGGGGACAGCAAGTATTACAAGCGTTCCAAGAATGATCGGACGCAGCTTGGGGACAAATCCATTTACAAACAATACACATACGCCAGAAATGTCATTCAATGGAATATGAATCTTTTTCTTGATGGTGACGGTAATGGAGAACAACCACAGCTGAGGGATGCGCTGACGGAAGGATACAATCCGATACCCAATTTTTTCATTAGCGCAAGAATTCCCGACAAGCGGAACGGCGGTTCAAAATTCCTCTCTTTTGATGACAGGGAACTGAAAACGCAAGAAGAAGGCGTCCAACTGAACCGCCAGTTTGAAAATCGTCTGTTCGACCGTGATACGCTTTTGCTATGCCATTATGACGTGAATTTCCTGTACATTGTTTCGTTGTATGGCCGAGACAATAAAAGTGCGCAAAGTGTATGGCGAGAATATGCCCGTAAGGAATTCAGAAGTCGAATCCAAAGCACTTTGAACCAGTTATATACATTTAGGACAATCCAGCCACGTGAGGGTTTGGATTGTTACCAGTTCATTCAAGATAACTTCCAGCGTTTGAATGGCAAGCTTTATCGTCCGAAAACAGACAGTAACTATCTGGTTCTTGCTCTAATGAAAGAAGAAGAGACCGATATGTGGGAAGCTCTTCATGTTAAACCGGAAGTAATAAGAAATGAGGTGGATAAGAATAAAGAACTGTTGGACAGCCTGCAAACCCATTTCTATGTCAGCAAGCCTTTCATGCTTGATAAGGAACTTCATGTCGAAGATATCGGAAATGTGGGTACGCTGAATAAGTTGCCAAAACCGGAGGTTAAGGATATCCTGACAGGTTTGGTTCGGAAAATAGATGCAGACTATGTGGATTTTCTCAGCCATACGGCAAAGACTTATACGATGGAAAGAATCCCGACTGCTATCAATGTAATGGATATCAGATATTTCTTGCCTATGGTCGGTGGGAATATCGATGGCTATTATAAAGTGGAAAAAGTGTATTTTGGCACAAAGAACGGTAAACCATGCTTGAAACTAAACCTGTCCACTTTTATTTCATTGGGAGAGGACAAGGTTTCCATATATCGCATTAAAATGCAGCCGGGAGAGTTGATTTCCAATGGATTGATGGTAAAATTATACGAACAAAGAATTTAACCTATTTGATAAAGTAGAGCGTATATGGCAATTGATACTTTACTTCCCAAAAAACTGGAAAAATCAGATGCTTCATATAAATCCGTCATTGAGTTAAATGAAGCTCTGTCTTCAGCGGAAAAAGAGCGCATAAGAAACATTGCTCTTACCGGTCCTTTTGGATCCGGCAAGAGTTCTGTACTTATAACCTTAAGGGAAGATTTTGCCAAAGACTATAAATTCCTGCCTATATCTCTTGCTACTTTGCAGGCAAATGAAGAAGACAACAATATCGGTAATTCAGATGGGGAATCAGATGAAAAAGAAAGAGAGAAGCGGATAGAGAATCTGAATCGTAAAATAGAATACAGCATTCTTCAGCAACTTATCTATAGAGAAAAAACGGAGACAGTACCGAATTCCCGTTTTAGAAAAATTGTACATTTGTCTAAATGGGAACTGGTAAAATATCCGGTTGCCTTTGTATTGACGTTTCTATGTATTCTCATTGTGTTTGAACCTTCATTTGCCAAGGTTGATTCTATCTATGATTTCTTCAGCTGGGGAAACACATGGAATACAATTTTTGATTTTGCAGCTTCCATATGGCTCTTATTTGCATTATATAAGATTGTTCGCTATGTTTTCAAGTCATATAGCAATTCAAAGTTGAACAAATTGAATTTGAAAGACGGGGAGATAGAGGTTATAGAAAACAATTCTATTTTCAATAAACATCTTGATGAAATTCTTTATTTCTTCCAAGTAACTGATTATGATGTTGTAATTATTGAAGATCTGGACAGATTCGGTACACCGAATATATTCTTGAAACTTCGTGAACTGAACCAGCTTATCAATGAATCAAAAATAGTAGGCAGACATATTACTTTTATCTATGCGATTAAAGATGACATCTTTAAGGATGAGGAAAGAACAAAGTTCTTTGACTTCATAATAACAGTAATACCTGTAATCAATCCATCCAATTCGAAGGATAAGCTCAAGTCTGCACTTGAGAAGAAAGGATGTGGGAATGATGGTATCAGTGATGATGATTTGTCTGAAATGGCATTTTTCATTCAGGATATGCGTATTCTGACCAATATCGTAAATGAGTATAAACAATATCGGGATAAGCTGTGTGAGGCAAATAATTATCGGCTCAATAAAACGAAATTGTTGGGAATGATAGTATATAAGAACTATTATCCACAGGATTTTGCATCGTTGCATCGTAGGGAAGGTAAGGTTTATCGGTGCATCAGCAGCAAGCCTAAGTTCATCCCTCTTGCATTGAAAGCTATTGAAAAGTCTGAAGAAGAATTGTCCAAAAAAGAACAGATTTTCAAGCAGAACGAGAATTTGAGTAAGGCTGATTTAAGGAGATTGTTTTTATTTAAGCTTTGGCATAAACTGTCAAATAAGCCATTATCAGTGCGTATTGAAAATAATTATTATTCTTTAGAACAGATTGCCACCAGTGAAATTTTGTTTTCTAAGTTAATAAGTGAAAAAGAAATAACATATCAATATCGCCATTATAGTACCACATATCCAGAATCTAAAACAATTGATTATAAACAAATTGGTAAAGAAATTAATTATTCCGAACGAATTAAATTGTTAGAGGATGGCATTGGATATTTCCAAAATGAGCATAGACATATCCAACAGGAAAAGATCAAAGTGAAATCCTTGAGATTAAAAGACTTGATAAAGAAATATAAGTTAGGTGAAACGGAGGAGTTTAAGAGCTTTGGATTGACCCCTATGATGAATGTGTTTATACGTAGAGGCTATCTTGATGAAGATTACTATGATTACATATCATATTTTTACGAAGGAATGGTTTCTTTGGCAGACAGAGAACTTCTTTTGTCAATGAAGATAGAGGAAGGTCGACCTTATGACTATCATATAGACAAGATTGAGAATTTTGTCAAGGAATTGAAGGATTATATGTTCGAGAGCGATGCCATTCTTAATATAGACTTGTTGGATTATGTTGCTTCACATGGTATCTATAGTGAAATGTTTGAGCACATGATGATCCGTTTGGAATGTGATAATGCTCCGTTACAATTCATTTCTCAATATTATTCTGAAGGTAAGCAACAGTATGAGGTATTTAAGCACTTTATCGAATATACAAATTCTTGGAATAACATTATAAATTGGAGGAATGATGCAGAAAAGGAAAATCTTATTGAGGCTTATCTGAAATTCTGCCCGGAATTAGGTCAAGAGCAACAAGGATGGGTTAATGGGAATTTCAAGTTCCTTGTCGAACATTGTGATGATATTACATTGGAGCGGTCGCTTAAACTGGCTTCTACCAGTTGTTTTGTAAATCTGTGCGATGGTTCAGACGATTTGCTGGATTATGTAATTGAGCATAATTGTTACGAAATCAGTCTAGAGAATATGCTTCTTATTACAAGACATCTTTATAAAGACGATAAGACCATACCTGCCGGAAATCTTAATTTTACGAGAATAAAGGCTACTGGGAACGAATCGTTTGTAGGTTATGTAAGGGAAAACATATCTACGGTAATCCAATGCCTTAAAGATGAGAACAAGGACGAAAGTTCTGAAACTTTAATGTTCTTGCTGACTAACGAACATATTCCATCAGATGTCAAGGTCATATACTTGACGGGACAGCATAACCATATAGCTAGTTTCTTGGGAATAGAAGACAAGGAAATGTATGATATAGCTGTTGAATCTAAAATAATATTACCGACATGGGAAAATGTATCATGCTATCATGATTACAAAAATAGAATAGATGAATGGCTGGAGTCTTATATCAATCATTACGCAACAGAACTTTCTAGTGAAGCTTATCCGAAGGATTTAAGCAATAGGGAGGAGATGTTTGTATCTTTATTTGGCAGTGAAGTTTTAGAAATAGACAATTATAGAAAGCTATTAAGGTCTTTCAGTGATAGTTTCTCGAATGTTGACAAGTTAAAGAATGTGGGGCAAGCCAGGTTGATGATTCTTGCTGAGAATGGACGGATTTCATGTAATGCAGATGCATTCGCGTCACTTCTTGCTGATATTTCTAAAAATGAGTCCTTAAAGTTGGAATTGGTTGTTTATGTGATTACTGCAGGTCTTGATAACCATAGTATAATAGCACATTTAGTTGCTTCTGTGGAAGGAGATTATCATGAAGTATGTAATCAGGATAAGAGAGCCAAATTGCCGGATAATATACAGAACAGAAGATTATTGGAAGCATTGAAAAATGTTGGATTTATCTCATCCTATAAAGTCGATAAAGATAAATTGCAAATATATCATAAGATAAAAAATAATTAAATTGTCATATAAGCTAATATTTGGGAAATAGATATGGAAATTGATATACATACATTAATCGGCGAAGCGACCGCCTACGACAAAAAACAGATGCTTGAAATCAAGCGTCCTAAAAGCTGGCTTAAGAGCGTGTCTGCGTTTGCCAATGGTGAAGGCGGCACATTGATATTCGGTATCAGTGATGATGACCAGATAATAGGGCTGGCGGATGCAGAAAGCGATGCGGAGAAAATCAGCGAGGAGATAAAGATTAAACTTGACCCGGTGCCTGTAGTCAATCTAGAGTACAAGGAGATTGATGGAAAGCGACTCATATTGCTGCATGTATGTGCAGGGCAGGAAACCCCATATTACTACATCGGAGACAAACAGCGATTGGCCTTTGTGCGTATAGGTAACGAGTCGGTTACAGCAGACCGTCTTCAATTGAAAGCCCTTGTCTTGAAAGGATCCGGGCGTACTTACGACAGTTTGCCGTCCAATTACAGATTTGAGGATATGGCTTTTACCAAACTCAGATCTGTCCATTACAAAAGGTTACAACGCTCGTTTGATGACAGTGAGTTCGTATCATGGGGTATAGTAGATGAAAACGGCAATCTTACAAATGCCGGAGCGTTGTTGGCTGATGAATCTCCTGTACGACAGTCCCGTATTTTCTGCACACGCTGGAACGGTCTGGATATGACTAGCGGTTTGGGAGAGGCGATTGATGATGTTGAATTGGAAGGCTGTGTGATTGGCCAGTTGCAGGATGCCGTGTCTTTTGTGCGTAACAATTCCCATAAGAAATGGTGGAAGGAGAACGACTATCGTGAAGAACTGCCAGATTATCCCGAACGTGCGGTGACGGAGGCGATTGCGAATGCAATCATCCATCGTGATTACTTGCAGATGGGAAGTGAGATACATATTGACATGTACGATGATAGGCTGGAAATATACTCTCCCGGAGGAATGATGGACGGCAGGCTTATTCAGCAGTTGAATCCTCTTACTGTACCATCCAAAAGAAGAAATCCGTTATTGGCTGATTTCTTCAGCCGATTGGGGCTAATGGAACGGCGAGGTAGCGGAATGAAGAAGATAATTGATTCCTATAAGAGGTTTGAGGTGCTGCATAATTTTCACGCTCCTGAATTTCAGTCAAATGCATCGGAGTTCCATGTAACATTATGGAATTTGAATTATGGAAGTAACGGTGTAATTGATGAAAAAGAGTTCCTAAAAGCAGATAAAGGAACAGAGAAAGAGTTCCTAAAAGAGGATAATAAGTTCCGGAAAGAGTTCCTAAAAGCGCAGCGGATGATTTACAAAATGATTTCTTCAAATCCGGGAATCACAATTTCCGAAATGGCTGCGAATATAGGTGTTTCTGACCGACAGGTGCGAAAATACCTTAAACGAATGACAGATATGAAGTTCATTGTCAGAGAAGGAGGTCGGAAGAATGGAACGTGGAGAATAATAGACGGTGATTACGAAGATTTTTTTGAAAGAATCTGATAACAGACGAGAGATATGGATAAGCTCACGAAAGAACAGAGACACCGCTGTATGTCAGCGATAAAAGGGCGGAATACGAAGCCTGAATTGCTGGTCAGGAAGTTCTTGTTCAGCCGTGGGTTCCGATATAGATTGAATGATCCGCGACTTCCGGGACATCCTGATTTGGTACTCCGGAAGTATCGGTCCGTAATTTTCGTGAACGGATGTTTCTGGCACGGACATGAAGGATGCAAGTATTATGTTCTGCCCAAGACCAATGTAGAGTTCTGGCGGAATAAGATAGAACGCAACAAGCTCAGAGATAAGGAAGAACAGAGGAAACTTGCATCAATGGGCTGGCATTGTATCACAATCTGGGAATGCCAGTTGAAACCGAAAGTACGGGAACAGACCTTGGAGGCATTGGTTTATACACTTTGTCATATTTTCTTGAATGATAGGAGGATAAAGCCTTATGAGGCTATAGAAGAAAAATATCAGCTGGTAGCAGAATCAAGTGTTAAATATAAGAAGTAAATTAATATTGTTAAATAATATAAGTTATTGATGATGAGTAACGGAGCATTATTTTATAAAGCGGATTTACATATACATTCATATGGTCCCGGTAATGGTTCATTTGATGTAACTGATGTATCCAATACTCCACAAGCAATTGTGGATACTGCTATTGAAAAGGGATTAAAGGTTATCAGTATAACTGACCATAACCAATATTTAAATAGCCAGATTGCTGTTCAGTATGCGAAAGGCAAAGATATCCTTGTTATACCCGGCATAGAGGTTAGTACGACACAAGGACATCTTTTACTATATTTTGAAACTATTGATAAGCTACAAAGATTTTATGTTGGGTTAACTTTTAACCATGACAATTCGATTTGCAACCAAGGAATAGTCGAATGCCTGAATTTAGCGGAGAGATTAGACGGAATAGGCGTTTTAGCCCATATTACATTAGATTCTGGATTTGAAAAGGTTATAAATAGATTCAGCCCACATATGGAGCAAATTTTTATGTGCAAGAATTTGTTAGGCCTTGAGATAACAAATAAAAATGAAGCTCACTTATATACGGATGAGGATGATAATGCAGAGCATAAAAAACTATTAAGTTTATGGCGAGATTCGTTAGATAATAAGTTACATAGGGATTTTGCAAAACTAATGTCTTCTGACTCACATGAATTAATTAGATTGGGCAATAATGCAGAAGGTAACAATCGGTTAACTAGATTAAAAATGCCGACACTTACATTCCGCTCATTCCATATTGCATTAATGAGTAGTGAGTCCCGTGTTCGACTGGAGGATGAAATTCCTGTTCAACGTCCAATAATTAAACATATAAAATTAGAAGGAGGGCTGTTAGAGGGGGTGGATATAGAATTAAGTCCTAATCTTACATGCATAATCGGTAGTAGAGGTGCGGGAAAATCAACGCTATTGGAATCGATTCGTGAAGCAACTGGAAATAAGTCTTTTTCAAAAGTTTGTGACTCAGAAGTATGGCCTCAAAATATTTTGTTAGACTATACAGATGAAGCAGGCCAAACGCAAACTTTTCAAAGAGAAAAGAATGCTAGTGTTGTAAATCGATCGGATCCAGACTCAGGAATAACATCTATTCCTATTGAAAGCTATGGGCAGGGGGATACAGCAAGTACGATTCAGCATAGTGAAGAAAATCCGCAAGTTATTATAAACTTTTTAGATGCTTTTCTCGATTTGAATCTATTGGAAGCTCAGGACTCTGAATATATTGAATTGCTAAGGAGCAATCAAAGCGAGATGAATAAGCTTCGTATTAATATTGTTTCGTTACCTGACGCAAAAAAAGCTTTAGAAAATGAACGTCGTAAATTAAAAGCTATGGAACAAAGTAAAGCTGCTGAAATTGTTAAGCTACATAATGCTTTGCTTCAAGAAAGAGATTTCCGTAAGACTTTGATAGACGACCTTAATAAGCTCATCAAAACATATAGGGATATTCTTGGTGATACCAATTTGTTTGATAAAGTTGCCGAGATGAGTGATGACCGTATTGTTGTTGGCAAAGAATACTTCTTTAATGTGCAAAGGATAATAAATGCATTTTCTGTACTTGTATCTTCTAAATCAAAAGAGCTTAATGACGCTCTTGCTGAAAAAATTTCGGAGTTAAAAACTCAATTAGGATTATGGAAAGCAAAAGAATCGGAAATACAAGGAAAGATAGATGATAAGAAACAAGAGCTAATACAGCAAGGTATACCTTTTGACCTGGGAAAAATTAATCAAATTTCCAAGGATATCATTGATTACGAGAAAAAAGTTGCAAAGCTTCAAGATGATCAGAAACGCCTTATTGAATTATTCAAGGAACGTCAAGAATTGATACAGAAGCGCCAAGAGAATAAAAAAGAAATTACTCGAAAACATTTGGCATTTGCAAAAAAGATAAATGAGAACTTAAAAACTTCAGTTGATGACTTTTTTGTCACTATTAAATATGCTGAATCACTATATTCTCCTGATTTTGAAGATACATTAAAAACATTGATGGGCTGGAGAACTTCCCAAGTTATGAAATCCTCAGTTATTGCAAGGAGTATTGGTGTGTATGACTTTGTCCAAGCAATCAAAAAGAAAGATATTAGTGTATTAAAGGCTATAAAATATCAAGGTGAACAATTTTTGCAGGATGACGAGATTAATAAAATTATTATGACCCTTAATGACGGATTTAAATATGAGGATCTTGAATGTTTGAAATATGATGACCATCCACAAATTACAGTAACTAAGTTCGTGGATGAAAGTGGAGTTAGGAAAAATATTACAAAACGAATATCTCAATTATCGCTTGGACAACAGCAATCTGTATTATTAAGTATTTTACTATTATCTGATAGTGATAAGCCTTTATTAATAGATCAACCAGAAGATAATCTTGATAGTGAATTTATTTTTAAAACAATTGTTGGAAATTTACGTAAAATTAAAGAGCACCGTCAAGTGATTTTAGTTACACATAATCCGAACATTGCTGTGCTTGGAGATGCTGAACTTATTATTCCGCTTAAAAGTACAAGTGTGCATTCGCAGATTATATCATCTGGTTCTATTGATAACGATGATACTATTAAACTTTGTTGCGGTATATTAGAAGGTGGCGATTCAGCATTTAAACAAAGAAAAAATATTTATGGTTTTTAAGTAGCAATGTTTGTTTGTCCACCCAATCCTCCTATCGCCTCAGACCGTCTCATATAGCGCAGTTTGTTTGTGTAAATTTCATTGTGATTTGACTAATAGTTTGAAATTCAATATGAAAGCAATTCTTTAATGAAGAGGAGTACTGAAAAGAATTTTGGGCTGAAATGGCTCAAAATGACATAGTTAAATTACTCGACGGCACGATTCATAATCGTGCCGTTAGTATTTAAGGGACATTTCCGGTTAAATAAAATTGACAAAAAATTGACAATTTTTGGATTCATCTTTGTGATGGTAAAAAATCGGAAATTATGGGTAGACTTAAATCAGAATGTCCCTCTGGCAACTTTATTGTGCGCACCAAGCCGAACGCAAAAGGGGAAGTTGCATCCCGTTTCATCCTAATTTTTAAGCATACTCTTGTTGCTATGGAGTAATACTTATTTCTGAGACGTAAGAACGACGGCCAAATGTCCGCCCGGTCGGGGATCGTCTGCTATGACGCGCATTTGCTCGGCTGTAGACGAATAAAACGGCCGCTCCGAAAGAAGCGGCCGTTCTGTTTGCTGTCCGATCCCGTTTACTGAACGATCGAGATCGTGGGGTTGATATTGTTTTGTACGGATATGCGGTGCGTACCGCCGTTGGGGGCGGCTAAGGCTCCCTTTCCGCTGGCCTGCCAGTTGGCCATGCAACGGAGCCGGATCAGAATATCCCCGTTATTGATGGCATGCTCGAACGTCATGTTGCGGTCGATCAGACAATGGTCCGTATTCATCATTTCGTAATTGTAAGAGAATGTCTGCGCCTGATCGCCCTCTCCGACGGTCGTCGTCTGCAAGGGCGCTCCGGGCTTCCATTCGCCGCCGTCGTAGTACTCCAGCATCCAGTATTTCATACCGGTTCCGGATGCGCGTGCGTGGAACTTGGCGTTGATGACCGTTCCGGCCTTTATGGTCATTTCCGGAATGGTGAACAGCCACCAGTCGCCCGGCCATCCGCCCGTGATATAAGGCTCGCCGGCCGTATTGGCACGGGCTATCTTGTTGTTTACGTCGAGTGCCGGATCGCAGTTGCTGATATAGCTGATATAGCCCTTTCCGGTTGCCGACGGCATTTTGTTGTCCACGACGAACTCATCGACGTTGACGCCCTTTGTAAATACCCATTGCGCCGGCAGATTCGAAGGAATTTCCCGTACGATCGTCTTCTCGTAGACACCGCCGAACGGATCCGTCACGACGACCTTGATCGTCGAGCCGGGAACCTGCGCTATGGCGGAGAACATATGGGCATTGTAGCCCGTGAGGTAGGTGCTGTTTGGCGATCCGGGGGCGTGGGCCGGTTCCAGTACGTCTTTCTGCCATGTGTAGTGCGTCGGGTCCTTGCGGTATACGCGGGTCGCTGTGAGCGGCTGTCCGTTTTCGGTCACGGATACCGTCCAGTCTTCGTCCCAGTTCCAGACATTGACCAGCACTTCGTTGGCCTTGGCGCCCACGGCGCTCTTGTAGTCGCTCTTCACGAAATTCATGTCGTATACGGCGAACTGCTCGTTGCGGGCCACCTCGATCCCCTTATAGTACCACTGCACGGCCGTTCCGTTGAATTTGAATACGCCGTATCCCGTCGGGGAGCCGTCCTTGCACAAGTCGTAGTCGGCGCCTCCGTTGGCGCTTTTCACGTTGAACCACCACGTGCCGCATACGGCCGCTACGTTATGCTCGCGTACGCCTTCGGCGATCTTCGCGTGGTGATTGTTGTGCGTATGTCCGGTGAGGAATTCCACCTGATAACCCTGCAGCAGACCGAGCAGGTCGTTTCCGCCCGAAAGCGTCACGATCGGGTTCAGGCCGGCCGAGGTCATCGGGGCATGCATGGCGACCACGATCTTCTTGGACTTGTCCACGTATTTCAGGTCTTCGGCCACCCACGCCATCTGCCATTTCTGCGGGTCGGAGTCGCCGAGCAGCCCGATCCGCTCGATGCGGCTGCCGCCGTTGTAATTGTCGTACTGGTCGTTGTCCAGAACGATGTAGTGTACGTCGCCGATGTTGAACGAATAGTAGGTGGGGGCTATGTGCTGCTTGAAAGGCAGCTCCGTGAAGTAGTCTCCGACCACCTTCGGATCGTTGTCGTGGTTGCCGATCACGTTGAAAACCGGGCAGGGGAAGTTCTTCATCAAGTCCTTGTAGTTCGGCAGCTGGTAGCGTACCTCCACCATGTTCTCAGGACCCTGATTCATCGTTTTGTACCAGAACGCATCCCACGTGATGTCGCCCAGACAGAGCGCATACACGTTCGCATACTGCGCCATTTCGGCCGTGATGTCGGGCATGAACTTGTTCTTGTACTGGTCGATGTCGGCATATTTGCCTGCCGTGTTCGGGGTCTTGCTCGCCAGATGAAGGTCGGTGAATACCATCATCACATGGTTCGTGTTTCCGCCGGGGATCTCCGTAAGCGCGAAATCGTGCTGCTCGTTGTCTTCGTTGAGCAGCTGCTGGCTCATGGCCGGGAAGGCCGGATAACCCGCTTCGCTCTCGATGTTGTATCCGGAGGGGATGGAAACGAATACGTACCCCATCTTCTTCTCCGAGGGCAGGTAATAGACGCCGTCCTTGTCGGTCTTGGTGACGATGACTCCGTCGGACACCACCACGTCTGCGACCGCCTTTTTCCCGCAGTAGACGCGGCCCTTGACGGTCATGCCCGCCTGATCGGGAATCGCGGGGAAGTGCGCCTTGTAGATGGTCATCGGACCCAGCACCTGCTGCTTGTTGTAACGCTTCAGGATAAGCTCGTACGAGCGCAGGTCGATCGTTTTGGGAACGGTTATTATGACGTAATCCTCGGCCACCTCGCTGATCTCGGCCTGAAAATATTTGGTCTCCTCGGCAGGGTCTTCCGACGTGGAGCGGAACAGGAATACGTCGTATTTGTCGAATCCGGTTCCCATGATCTTGATGGGGTCCTCCGGGATGAAGATCTCCTCCGCATCGGGCATCACGAGATCTTCGATGAAGACGGCGGGGATAATTTCCTCCTGTTCGGGCGTCGGTTTGGTCCATGTCGGATCTTCCGAACAGCTGATTCCGATGCACAACAGCAGAAATGCGGCTGCGAACAGATACGGTAATCTGAATTTTATCAATCGTTTCATTTTTCTCATTGTTTAGATTTTTGTCTAATCCTGCCGAATCGCTCCGGGAGGGGAGCGGTCCGGCAAGATTATCCTGCGTTACACCGGATTAATTGACTTTTTTCTTCAGGCTCGTATAGATCATGCGGTTCGTACCCGTCGCGCTGTTGGCGGCCTTGCCGTCCACGCGCTCGTCGGAATTGACGCGGAACCGCAGCCAGAGCGAAGACTGGTTCTTGCAACCGTCGGGCAGTTTGAAGGCGAAGTTCTTGGGACCGGGTATTACCTCCCAGTTTCCGGCCTTGTAGTCGGTTACGAAGGTCCACGGACCGGCCTCGGCCGCAGCCCACTCGATCGAGAAGGGACCGGGGCCCGACTGCGAGCTGGTGGTGCAGAAGCATACGTAAAGGTCATCCGAAATGCCTGCCGTCGAAGTCTCGAAGTACCATGCCTTCTGGGTCGGCGTATAGGTGTCGTTCGACTGGGCGCCCCAGCCGCCGCAGTTGGCGGAATAGTATCCCTTCTCGGTGCCGTTGACCGATGCATCGACACGGACATAGGCGGCGCCGCTGTAAAGGCGGAAGGTGGTGCTCTGCGCGATGACGGCCTTGGGGGCGAAGTTCACGAACAGCTGTCCCGTGCCGACTTTGGGAACGAGTATCTCCTTGTCGGGAAGCGTTTCGGGCCAGTAGAATTCGGTGATGGGCACGTAACGCCGGGCTTCGGTCAGTTTGTCGCGGTCGTTGATGTTGCGCATGCGGATCGCCCATTCGTTTTCGACCTTGATCAGAATACCCGTTATATCCAGCATCGGATCGTCCGTCAGCAGTTCGTAATGCTTGAACATGGCGCCCGTCTCGACGCTCGTGCCGCCGTAGACGTAGTGGCTGATTGTGTTGCCGTCGCGGTCCAGAAGCAGCTGGGCGAGGTCGGTAGGACGTCCGCCGCTGTAAATGGAGCCTTCGTTGGCGTTGTAGTAGGTTCCGTGCGGGAATACGAACTGGAGATTTCGGATCGTTACCAGCGTACCGAGCATTTCGTCCGTCAGGCCCTGCGTGCTTTCCATCACCTTCGGTTCGATCGGAGCGCCGCCCGTGGTGATGACGTCGCGGATGCGTTCCGTCGAAATGGTGATGTAGGGCTGTCCGTCGTCGTCGATCACCGACTGCGTGTTCATGAGCGGTATGGTCACCAGCGAATTGAGCTGGAGCGAGTGCGAGCCTTCCTGAACGCGGAACTGAATGGCGCGTCCGCTGGCGTCCTGAACGAAGAACGCGGCGGGATTCGGGCAGTTGCCGGATACGCGGTCGCTGATCACGGTGCCCTGTATCTTGACGTTCTCACGAACGGTTCCCTGCAGGCCGCCCAGCTTCTCGTACACCTCGGCAATGGTCTTGAGTTCGGCGTTTTCGCCGATATCCAGCGGAATGCTCTGGTAGACGATCAGCTCTACCGTCGTCATACGCTCGGTGGTGGCGTTGAATTCGATACGTCCCGTGCGGGGCACCGTTCCCGCATACTTGGGTACGGAGAACTTGATTTCGTTGTCGCTGATCTCGTCGATCGTGATCCAGCCCTCGCCGGAGTCGCCGACCTTGGCCGTCCACTCCACGTTGCAGGTGACGCCGACCGAATATTTCTCCTCGCCGTTGCTGTTGATAACCACCTTGGGAGGCGTCGTGGTCACTCCGAGTTTGAGCGCCGGATCGACGTCCCGCTGCGAAATCGTGATTTCCTGAATGATGTTGTCATGCTCGTGCTTGCCCACGACGCGGAAGCGGGCCTCCCGCAGTACGGGGTCTTTGGACGGCTGTTTGGATACCTTCACGGCGAAAACGCCGTCGTCGGAACCCTCCTTGGGCCAGATATTGACCCACGTCTGGGAGGTGTCCGCCATTTCGACCTTCCAGTCGATATTGGAATACACGGTGAAACTGTGCGTCTCTCCCGCTGCGTTATACAGGAAAGCGTCTTCCGACAGCGTGATATGGGGATCCTGGACAACGTCGGTCTCGTCGTCCTTGCAGGCGACGAATGCCGTTGCCGCCATCGCGCAGAGAGCGAGCGCCTTCAGGCCGGGCCATCTTCCGGAGATGAATTGTTTTATTTTCATATGAATTGTTTTTTCGTTATTTACGGGTTAAATTCAAAACTCGACCGGGATGCTGCGTTGCCTTTCCGGTTGCGATTCGTTTTACGGACACTCTTACCATTTGATGTCCGCATCCCATTTGTGGCCGGTGTAACCGAGGTTGTTGTCCTCCTCCGGATTCTCCAGTTTGACGGCCTTGCGGCTCCACCACACCGGCGTTTTCATGTTGTCTTCGCCCATTTTGGCCAGCTGGGTCGCATAGTTCTTGTTGGACGAACGCAGCACCAGCGGGTAGGGGAAACGGGTCGGATGCACGCCGTCGTTGCGGATGGCTTCGCCCATCACCAGCAGGGGATAACCCGTCCGGCGGTACTCGTGCCAAGACTCGTAGCCCACCGTGAACAGCGAAACGTATTTCTGGGTTATGATGATTTCGGTCGTAGCGTCGTAAGCCACGGCTCCGTTCTGCAGGAAGGTTTCGACGGCCGATTCTGAGATGTCGGGAATCCACTGCTTGAGCGACGCCGTAACCGCAGCATAGTAGGTCTCCGACGCTTCGCCGTCCATCATTCCGCGCTGAATGGCCTCGGCCTTGATGAACAGCACCTCCGAATAGGTCATGAACGTGTACGGGGAGGTGTACTGCCTGAAAGTCGTATTGTTGCTGTTGGATGCGCCGTCGGCCGACTGTTTGGAGATGACCGAAGCCGGGGCGCCGCTCGTGATTCCCACGTAACCGCCCGCGTTGGCTCCGGAGCTTACGCGGTTGCAGTAAACCGAGATGCGGGGGTCGCTTGAGTCCACCATGATGTTGATGAAACGTTCGCCCATCGCGCTGTCGTCGGTGGCGTTGTCGCCGAAATCATTGACGAACGGGCGCGTGCCGCTGTATTTCAGCGTGGCGTTGTCGTCGTTGCTCTCGAATATGGGGTACTGCGAGGGGTTCTCGAATACGGTCTTGATGCGTTCCGCCGAATTCATGTCCCTGCGGTTGCTCACGCGCATCAGCAGGCGCAGATAGAGCGAGTTGGTGAACTTCCGCCATTTGGTCACGTCGCCGTTGTAGAGCAGGTCGCGCTTGGCGTCTATGGTCGAGGTCTTCGTGTAAAGCGTGTTGGCCCGTTCGAGGTCCATCAGCAGCGAGTCGTAGATGACTTTCTGATCGTCGAATTTCGGCTGCATGATGTTTTCGTCGATGCCTTTGAACGCCTCCTTGAAGGGCATGTCGCCGAACAGGTCGGTCATGTTCGAAAGGTAGAGCGCCTTCATGGTCAGGGCTATGGCCTGCGCGTTGGTATTTTCCTCTTTCTCCGCGAGCTTATACATCTCTATGGCATTGACGGCCCAGCGTCCGCAGAAATTCCACGCGCCCTTGAATTCGCTGTCGGTGAGCACGAAGCGGTGCAGCTGATTCAGCGTGCTGGTCTCCACCGTATACTGCATGAACTCGTTGTTGTGGCGCCACGTGCGGTATTTCATGCTTCCGGCGCCCTCGAAAATCAGGTCTTCGAGCATCTGGGAGGAGTTGGCCTTGCCGACCTCCGCCCGGTTGGGGTCCTTGTTGTAATCGTCGAAATTGCTCGTACAGCCGCACAATCCCAAGATTATCACTCCCCCGGTCAATATATATGAATTGATTCGTTTCATCGTCTTATTAGAATTGAAGTTTAAGATTAACGCCATACGTGCGTGTCATCGGGAACGCCGCGGTTTCGAAACCCTTGGTGATTTCCGAACCGTTCATCGTCGCGATCTCCGGGTCGAACTGCGGCCAGTTGGTCCAGCAGAAGAGGTTCGTGGCGAAGAAGGCGATCGAAGCGCCCTGCAGCACCTTGGTCTTGGCCGCGATCTTCTTGGGAAGCGAATATTCGAGACGTATGTCCTTCATCTTCAGGAACGACGTGCTGAAGGTGTTGTTCACCACGTTGTCGCGGTTGAACACGCGCAGGTTGTAGTAGCTCTCGATGCTGGCCGTCACGGTCTTGTTGATCGAGTAGGTGCCGTCGGCGTTCTGGTTCACGCCCTTGTGGATCAGACCGTCGTAACGGCCGGGGAGCGTCGCCTTTATCTTACCCTGATAGCCCAGCATGGCGTTGGTGAAGGAGTAGGCCTGCCCGCCCCATTGCGCCGAGAACGAGAAGCTCAGGCGGAAATTCTTGTAGGAGATCGAGTTCATCCAGCCCGCCTTCCAGTCGGCCTGCGTGTTGCCGAGGTTCTCGAATTCCGAAGCCAGTACGGGATAACCGTCCGAATCGACGATGTCCCATCCCGATACGTCGATCGTCGATCCGTCGTCGGCCGTGACGTAGGAACCCTTGGGGGCCTTCTCGTAGCCCGAACCGTACAGGTCGCCCAGCGATCCGCCCGGAACGGCGCGGATTTCGCCGCGGGGACCGGTTGCGATGGTCCAAGAATCCAGATTCGGAGCCAGCTCCACGACCTTGTTGCGGTTGCGCGACCACGTGAAGTTCATGTCCCAGCGGATGTTCTTGTTCCTCACGGGCTGTATGCGGGCCGATACCTCCCAGCCGCGGTTGTTGATTTCACCCGCGTTCACGATCGTATTGTAGACGCCGGTGGTGATGTCTACGGGCACCGAAATGATCTGGTTCGTGGTGGTCGCGTTGTAGAACGCCACGTCGAACGTCAGACGGCTGTCGAAGAAGCGGCCCTCGACGCCGAACTCCCAGCTCTCGACGTTTTCGGGTTTGAGGTTGTAGTTCGCCTTGTTGGTCGGCATGTTGAAGCCGCCGGTGAAGGAGGAGTTGTTGTAGTAGTTGAGCAGCTGATAGGGCGACGTGTCGTTACCCACGTTGGCCCACGAAGCCCGCACCTTGAGGAAATTGACCATCGGGGTGTCGATGTGCAGCAGGTCGCTGAGAATGACGCTGCCGCTGACCGAAGGATAGAAATAGGAGTTGTTGCCCGGAGCCAGCGTACTCGACCAGTCGTTGCGGCCGGTGACGTCGAGGAATATCATGTTGCGCCAGCTGGCCGATATGAGTCCGTAGAAGCTGTTGATCGACTTCTGACGGCGTATGGAAGTCACTTTGGGACGGTCCACCGAGTTGCTCAGGCGGTAGTCGCGGTCCACGACCAGACTTTCGGCCAGCGAGGTGTTCGAACGGTAGGACTGCATCATGTTGTTGCCGCCGAACGATGCGCTCAGGTCGAAGTCGTTCAGTTTCTTGGTATAGCGCAGCAGGAAGTCGTTGTTCATCTCGTAGTCGAACACGGTCTGCTCCTTGTACATACCGTTGATGTAGGTCTTGGCGCCCTTGGGTTTCTGCTGGGTGCGGAAATCGTTGTTGAGGTCCATGCCGCATCGCAGGATCAGCGAAAGCTCTTCGGTGAAGTTGATCGTCGCTGCCAGATTGCCGAACACGCGGTCGCGGTCCAGTTTGTTGAGCTGTTCGTAAGCCGTGTAGTAGGGGTTGTTGCCGTTGGCCGATACGTGCTGGGTGCTCTTGCTCAGGTCACCGCCTTCGCGCACCCATTTCTTGTAGTCCGCCTTGAACCACTGGGCGTCCACGTTGGGCGTATTCCACAGCAGCGGATACATGATCGACGAGCCGCCGTAACCGGTCATTGGCAGGTTGTCGCTGTCCTTGCGGTAATAGTTCACCTTGGCGTCCAGCTTGATGTACTTGTTGATCTGCTGCGAGAGCGATATCGAGAAGGTCTGCTGTTTGTAACCGGTGTTGGGAACGATCCAGTCGTTGCGCACGTCGGTTACCGAAACCCGGACCGAGGTGCCTTTGCCGTTGTTGCCGCTGACCGAGATGTTGTTGTTCCACGTTACGCCGGTGTCGAAGAATCCTGCGAAGAAGTTGCGCGGACGCCACTCCATCATCGTATAGGTGCCGTCGTCGTTCAGCGAGGGCCACTCGTAGGTCAGATGGCCGTCGAACTTGTCGCCGAAGGCATAGGACGACCAGTTGCGCGACACGCCGTCTACGCTGTAGAACGAATAGGGGTTGCCGCCGAAGCGTCCTGCGCCGTATTCATACTGGAAATCGGGCCAGAATCCGGCTTTCTCGAACGAAACCGACGAGCTGAACGTAACGCCTATGCCTTTGGTGGTGCGACCCGACTTGGTCGTGATGATGATGGCGCCGTTTGCGGCGCGCGATCCGTACAATGCCGTTGCGGCGGGACCTTTCAGTACGGATACGTTCTCGATGTCTTCGGGGTTGATGTCGCCCGCGGCGTTACCGAAGTCGACGGCGCCGTCGGTCGAGTTGTATGCGCTTTCCGACGTGCTGGAGGTGGAACTGCTGGTGATGGGCACTCCGTCGACCACGAACAGGGCCGTGCCGCCGTTCATGTTGATGGATGTTTCGCCGCGGAGGGTCACGCGCATCGATCCTCCGGGACCCGTAGACGCCTGATCGAAGTTCAGACCGGCGACCTTGCCTGACAGGGCGTTCATCCAGTTGCTCGATACCGTGCTGGTGAGTACGTCGTTGTCCACCTTCGTAACGGCATAACCGAGCGCCTTTTCGTCTCGCTTGATACCGAGTGCGGTTACGACGACGCCTTCGATTTCCTGACTGTCGGCCTCCAGCGTGACGTCTATCCGCGTTTTAGGGCCTATTAGTATCTTCTGGGTCTTATAACCCAGCGAAGAAAAAACGAGGGTCTGGGTTTCCCCCCCCCTTATTTTGTACTTGCCGTTGATGTCCGTGATAACACCTGTCGGCGTTCCCTCGATCGTTACGGCGCAGCCTACCGCCGGGGTAGTGCCGTCCGAATCGTAGACGGTTCCTGTGATATCCGCTTTCTTCTGGGCGTAGAGCATCGTCGATGCCAGCACCAGAAACAGGGATAACAAAAACCTCTTAACGTAGAATTTAAAATTCATAAGCATTTGTTTTTGGTTAGATGTTTAAGTTGTTTGAATGTTCCGGAATAAATATATATAGGTATAATCTCCCTGCGCGGTACGGAAAGCGCAGGGAGCGATCAGCGGATTCAGGATTCGATTCGGTTTTTTCCGGCAGGGAATGTTGCCGGTCCGGGGGAGGTGCAGTCCGAAACACCGTCTCCGACGGTTGCCGCAGGGCCGTGGCGGCGGCATTTCGCGGCGGGTGCATGTGCCGTCGCATCGGCGGCGGCCATCGCTGTTGTTCTTATTCCGGCAGGTTCCGGAATCCGGTTTGGCGGCAGTTTCGATTTCATGGTCAGTTGTTTAGGCGGCGGTCCATATCAGCGTTCATTTTCCGCTCCCGAAGCGACTTGTTAATTTCAATATGAAAATAATACCTTTCGTTTCAAAACAAAAATACGAATTAGTTTTTACTGTGCAAAATATTTCGTATTTTTTTTTAGTTTACAAAACGAAAAATATCCTGTTACGGAGGTTTCGTGTAATAAGGGCGTTGTTCCGGGCGGAAAAACGGCTGCTTTTTTATTATTCACCTCGCTGGATTTCAAATATTTGTCAAATGTCGCCCCGCAGTTGACCGCTGCGGCCGCTGATTTCGGCGGCGCGGTCTGCAATGTCGAATGTATGTTCGGGATGACAGGATACGGCAAGGGCCGCCCCGCAGTGGGGCAGCCCTTGGTTTTTATCAGATGGTTGCGCCTATTTTTCCGCCACGAAGAACAGATCGAAACTCTCGTCCGTCACGGGGCCGATCCGGTAGTCGTCCATGCGGATCGAGGTCGTGAGATCGGTGTTGGACTTCAGGAGTCTGCGGCGGTTTATGCGGTTGAGAACGTCGTAGGGGAATTGCAGCAGACAGCGGGGGAGCCGGTGCTGCAGGTCGAGGATGTCGAAGCGCGTGATGCGCTTCACGCTGCGGCGGTTCTGTTCGTAATATTCCATGACCCGCGCGTTGCCCGAAACGCCGAGCGCCTCGACCGACGAAAATTCGCTGCCGAGCAGGCTGCGCAGCTCCGCGGCGGTGTATTCCCGGATATGCCACGGGTTGCGCGTGAGCGACATCGGAGCGTTCGGGGTCGTCACGATGAACTTTCCGCCCGGACGCAGTACGCGCTTCACTTCGCGCACCAGTTCGAGGTCTTGTTTTATGTGTTCGATCACCTGAAACGAGATCACGAAGTCGAAACTGTCGTTTGCGAAGGGCAGCGGCGGAACTGTCGCCTGCCGGAATTCGACGTTCGGGAGCTGCGTCGGTTCGGGCGCGGGGGCCAGTTTGTCGATGGTGATGAAACTCCGGGCGCGGGGCGCCACGACCTCGATGCCGTAACCGGCCCCCGTGCCTATCTCCAGCACGTCGCCGCTGATGCGCTGCGCCGCGGCATGGTAGGCCAGCAGCGAACGCTGGAATACGAAATTGTCGGAAGCTTCGCGCGAAACCCGTTCCGCGGTCGTTATCTTGGCCATTACTCGTTGATCTTTATTCCCTGTTCGTCCACCGTGACGGCGCCGCGTTTGAGCAGCATGCCCAGCGAACGTTTGAAAACCTTCTTGCTCGTCTGCGTCAGCCGGTTCACCTCTTCCGGGGCGCTGTCGTCGTTCAGCGGCAGGAAGCCGACGTGCTGGGGGGGGCCCGCCGTTGTCGCGGACCAGCTGCAGCAAAACCTCCGCCGAGTCCTTCACCTGCGCGAAACCCTCCTGCTGGAGGCTGACGTCGATGCGGTTGTCTTCGGTGAGTTTGCGGACGTAACCTTTCGTCCGGTCTCCGACCGCTATGGGGCGGAACAGCTGGTTGCGGTAGAGCATGCCCCAGTGCCGGTTGTTTATGATCACGCGGTAGCCGATCGGACTCTCCGAAGCCACGAGCAGATCGACTTCCTGACGGGGCGCCACCGTGATGCTGTCGTTGTTGATGAAGCTCTTGAGCTTGCAGGTCGCCACGCAGCGGCCCGTGACGCTGTCTTCGTAGAGGTAGACGATGTAGCTCCGTCCGGCGATGATGCCGCCCTGCTGATTGCGGTTAGGCAGGAAAAGATCCTTGCCGTACAGCCCCCAGTCGAGGAACGCCCCGTGGGCCGTCTTGTCCACCACGCGCAGGTAGCCCGCTTCGCCTTCGCGCAGCAGCGGCATTTCGGTCGTCGCCACGAGGCGGTCCTCCGAGTCGTGGTAGAGGAAGACCTCCTTCCGGTCGCCGACCTTGTCCGTCAGCGAGGTGTAGCGGTTGGGAAGCAGCACTTCGTTCTGCTCTTCGTCGGCGAGGTATAGGCCGTATTCCGATACGCGGCTTACGGTGAGGGTTTGTATGCGTCCTGCTCTCAACATGGTTTTTCTGATATATACGCTGCAAAAGTACGTTTATTTTCGTCCGAATCCAAACTTCGCAGGCCGTCCGGGCGGAAGATGCGGCTGATTTGCCGGCTTGCGGAACGAAAGTTTTGCGGATTGGCCGAAAAATCGTATCTTTACGAAACGTAAAAATCTCCCGAAATGATGAACCTACGCCGATTTCTGTTCCTGCTCTGGGCGGGATTGCTGGCTGCGGCCGCCGCGTGCGCCCAGCCGGTCAGCACGCTCTACGACAAGGCCGAATACCGTATCGCCATGCGCGACAGCGTGCGCCTGCACACCTCGGTCTTCACGCCCAAGGCCCCCGGCAAGGCCCCGATAATCATTTTCCGGACGCCTTACGGCACGGGACCTTACGGCGAGGGGCAGTTTCCCGGCAGCTTCGAAAAGGGTTACATGCGCAGCTACGTCGACCGCGGCTACATCATCGTCCAGCAGGACGTCCGGGGCCGCTACATGAGCGAGGGCGAGTTCATGCACGTACGTCCCGCGGGCTTCGGCAGCGTGGACGAGACGACGGACAGCTACGATACGGTGGACTGGCTGGTGAAGAACATTCCCGGCAACAACGGCCGTGTGGGTTTCGCGGGATGCTCCTACCCGGGATTCTACGCCCTGATGGGCGGGTTGAGCGGGCATCCGGCCGTGAAGGCCGTCTCGCCGCAGGCCCCCGTCACGGACTGGTACATGGGCGACGACGTCCATCACAACGGCGTGCTGATGCTGAGCGATGCCGTGCGGTTCCTCAATTCGATGAACACCCCTGCGGGGCACACCCCGACGGAGAAGATGCCGCGGCGTCCGCTGACGGTGACGCCCGACGAACGCACGTTCTTCCTCACGGAGCACCCCACGCGGGCCGACCTGACGAAACTGCTGGCGCCCAATGCCTTTTGGGAGGAGGTCGCCGGGCATCCCGACTACGACGAGTGGTGGCGTGCGCGCGATACGCGCCGGGCCTGCTACAACATCCGTCCCGCGATGCTGGTCGTGGGCGGCACGTTCGACGCCGAGGATTGCTACGGGGCCTGGAACCTCTACAAAGCCGTCCTGCGGCAGAGTGCCCGGACTCCGCTCCACCTGGTCGTCGGCCCGTGGGCCCACGGGGCGTGGCGCGGCGACGGCCGCCGGCTCGGCGATTTCGATTTCGGCGCCGAAGCCTCCGGGGAGTACTACATGGAGCATTTCGAAGTCCCGTTCTTCGACTGCTACCTCCGGGCGCGCGACACCGTCGACCGGCTGCCGTCGGTGGCGGCCTTCACCTCGGGCGACGACCGCTGGCATACGTTCGACCGCTGGACGCCTTCCGAGGCCCGCAAACTGACCCTCTATCTCGCCGAAGGAGGCCGTCTCGCCGTGCAGAAACCCACGGCCAAATCCTCGTCGACGAGCTATACTTCCGATCCCTCCGATCCCGTG
>OGRA01000871.1_pt1 | contig 30817 bp, 29 predicted proteins | sample 1553351 | NCBI WGS metagenome assembly OGRA01 (sample SAMEA2580056, study PRJEB22360) | human gut metagenome | biome: human gut; feature: human-associated habitat; material: faeces | place: Denmark | collected 2008/2010
CAGCCCGGCGGCTCCATCCGCGACCAGCAGGTCATCGACACCTGCAACAAGTACGGCATCGCCATGGCCTTCTGCGGCCTGCGGCTGTTCCATCACTAAGGAAAAAGGAACGAACCCTCTCAGTCGCCTGACGGCGACATCTCCCCCGAGGGGGGAGCTGTATGCGGGAAAACGGGCAGGAATGCTTCTTCCGTTGAACGCGGCACCTGCCGTCAGCGGAAAAAGCTCCCCCTTTCGGGGGAGCTGGCATTGCGCAGCAATGACGGAGAGGGTCATTCAAAAACGGGAAGGTGAATGATATGGCTGAAAAAATCTTGGTAGTGGGCGGCGGCGGCCGCGAGCACGCCATCATCAAGGCACTGAAAAAGAGCCCCGACTGCGGCGAGATCTGGTGCGCACCGGGCAACGGCGGCATCAGCTATGACGCCAAGTGCAAAAACATCAAGGCCACCGATGTGGATACCATGGTGGGCTTTGCAGTGGAAGAAAAGTTCGATTACGTTGTGGTGGCGCAGGACGACCCCCTTGCACTGGGCATGGTGGATGCGCTGGCAAAGGTGGGCATCCCCGCCTTTGGCCCGGACAAGGCCGCTGCCCGCATCGAGGCTTCCAAGGTGTTCTCCAAGGATCTGATGAAGAAATACGGCATCCCCACCGCAAAGTATGAGACTTTCGATGATCCCGCAAAGGTCATGGACTACATCCGCGCCGAGGGCAAGTACCCGGTGGTCATCAAGGCAGACGGCCTTGCGCTGGGCAAGGGCGTGCTCATCTGCGAAAACGAGCAGCAGGCCGCCGATGGCGTCAAGGAGATCATGCTGGACAAAAAGTTCGGCGCATCCGGCAACCATGTGGTGGTGGAGGAATTCCTCACCGGGCCGGAGGTCAGTGTGCTGAGCTTTACGGACGGCAAGGTGGTCAAGCCCATGGTCTCCAGCATGGACCATAAGCGCGCCAACGACCACGACACCGGCCTGAACACCGGCGGCATGGGCACCATCGCCCCCAACCCCTACTATACCCCGGAGGTGGCTGCGGAGTGCATGGAAAAGATCTTCCTGCCCACCATCCGCGCCATGAACGTCGAGGGCTGCCCCTTCAAGGGCTGCCTGTACTTCGGCCTCATGCTCACCCCGGACGGCCCCAAGGTCATCGAGTATAACTGCCGCTTCGGCGACCCCGAAACGCAGGTGGTGCTGCCGTTGCTGGAAAGCGACCTGCTGCACATCATGCAGGCCTGCACCGACGGCACGCTGGCACAGCAGGAGGTCAAATTCTCCGATGGTGCTGCGGCCTGCGTCATTCTGGCTTCCGGCGGCTACCCTGTGGCCTATGAGAAGGGCAAGCCCATCTCCGGCCTTGTGGACGGTCAGCTGCCCGACGAGGAGAACGTGACGGTGTACCACTCCGGCACTGCCATCACCGAGGACGGCCAGCTTGTGACCAACGGCGGCCGCGTGCTGGGCGTTACCGCCACCGGCCCGCGCCTGACCAACGCCCTGAGCCACGCCTACGAAGCAGCCGAGAAGATCAGCTTTGAAAAGCTGCATAAGCGCAGCGATATCGGCCTGCGTGCCCTGAAAGCGCTGGCAGAGAAGCAGTAATTAGGAAAAGCACCCTCATCAGTCGCCTGCGGCGACAGCTTCCCCCGACTGGGGGAAGCCTTTTCCGCCAGATGACGCTGCTGAAGCCTTCCCCCGGTCGGGGGAAGGTGGCGAGCTTGCGAGCCGGATGAGGGCGCGCCTTCAGAAGAATTGAATCATAAGGGGGAACCTACCCAATGGTCTATCGTATTTATGTGGAAAAAAAGCCCGGCTTTGATGTCGAGGCAAACGGTCTGAAAAACGAACTCACCAGCCTGCTGGGCATCAAGGACCTGACCGGTCTGCGTCTGCTGAACCGCTACGATGTGGAAGGCATCGACGAAGCACTGTTCAACCAGTGCGTCAGCACCGTGTTCAGCGAGCCGCCGGTGGATAACACCTACGCCGAGCTGCCCGCCAGCGAGGGCGTGTCCTTCGCGGTGGAGTATCTGCCCGGTCAGTTCGACCAGCGCGCAGCTTCTGCTGCCGAGTGCATCCAGCTCATCAGTCAGGGCGAGCGCCCGCTGGTGCGCTCTGCCCGTGTCTACCTGCTGGAGGGCGCTCTGACCCCCGAGCAGGTGGCCGAGATCAAAAAGTATGTCATCAACCCTGTGGAAGCCCGCGAGGCTTCTCTGGAGACCAAAGAGACCCTGAAGATGGAGTACCCCGTGCCCACTGCCGTGGCAGTGCTGGAGGGCTTCAACCAGCTGGATGAGGCAGGCCTTGCCAAGTTCATCGAGGAAAAGGGCCTGGCCATGGATCTGGGGGACATCAAGTTCTGCCAGGAGTACTTCCGCTCCGAGCAGCGCGACCCCACCATCACCGAGATCAAGATGATCGACACCTACTGGTCCGATCACTGCCGCCACACCACCTTCGGCACCATTCTGGACGATGTGCAGATCGATGACGCCGTGGTACAGGAGGCCTTTGACCGCTACATGGCCATGCGCACTGAGCTGGGCCGTGAGAACAAGCCCCGCTGCATGATGGACCTTGCCACCATTGGTGCCAAGGAACTGAAGAAGCAGGGCATCCTGAAGAATCTGGACGAGTCTGAAGAGATCAACGCCTGCACCGTTAAGATCAAGTGCGATGTCAACGGCAAGGACGAGGATTGGCTGTTCCTGTTCAAGAACGAGACCCACAACCACCCCACTGAGATCGAGCCCTTCGGCGGCGCTGCCACCTGCATCGGCGGTGCCATCCGCGACCCGCTGTCCGGCCGCAGCTACGTCTATCAGGCCATGCGCGTGACCGGTGCGGGCGACCCGCTCAAGCCCGTCAGCGAGACGCTGCCCGGCAAGCTGCCTCAGCGCAAGCTGGTGACGACCGCTGCCGCCGGTTACTCTTCCTACGGCAACCAGATCGGCCTTGCCACCGGCCAGGTCGATGAGATCTACCACCCCGGCTATGTGGCCAAGCGGATGGAGATCGGCGCTGTCGTGGGCGCGACCCCCGCTTCCCACGTCCGCCGCGAGTGCCCGGCTCCCGGCGACGTCATCGTCCTGCTGGGCGGCCGCACCGGCCGCGACGGCATCGGCGGTGCCACCGGTTCTTCCAAGGCCCACAATCTGGGCAGCCTCGACCACTGCGGTGCCGAGGTCCAGAAGGGCAATGCCCCCATCGAGCGCAAGCTCCAGCGTCTGTTCCGCCGCGAGGACGCCTGCAAGATGATCAAGCGCTGCAACGACTTTGGTGCGGGCGGCGTTTCCGTTGCCATCGGCGAGCTGGCCGACGGCCTGTACATCGACCTGAACAAGGTCACCAAGAAGTATGACGGTCTGGACGGCACCGAGCTGGCCATCAGCGAGAGCCAGGAGCGCATGGCCGTGGCCCTTGCCCCGGAGGATGTGGACAAGTTCATCGCCATCGCCACCGAGGAGAACCTCGAAGCAACTCCCGTGGCCAAAGTCACCGAGGAAAAGCGCCTGAACATGGTGTGGAACGGGGTGTCCATCGTCAACATCAGCCGCGAGTTCCTGAACTCCAACGGTGCAGAGAAGCACCAGAACGTCCATGTGGAGCAGGGCACCGTCTGGCAGCCCCAGTGGTCCGGCATCACCTTCGCCCAGAAGATGAAGAACATGGTGGGCGACCTGAACGTGTGCAGCAAGAAGGGCCTGTCCGAGCGGTTCGACTCCACCATCGGTGCCGCTACCGTCCTGATGCCCTTCGGCGGCGCACACCAGCTGACCCCGCAGAACGCCATGGTGGCAAAGCTGCCCGTGGACGGCGAGACCACCACCTGCTCCGGCATGGCCTGGGGCTACAACCCCTACCTGATGAGCGCCAACCAGTATGTGGGTGCCCGGATGGCTGTGGTCGAGAGCGTGACCAAGCTGGTCGCCTCCGGCTTCCGCTATGAGGATGCCTACCTGACCTTCCAGGAATACTTCGAGCGCCTGGGCTCCAAGCCGGAGCGCTGGGGCAAGCCGCTGGCCGCTCTGCTGGGCGCACTGGATGCCCAGATGGGCCTTGGCATCGCCTCCATCGGCGGCAAGGACAGCATGTCCGGCTCCTTCGAGCAGCTGGATGTGCCGCCCACGCTCGTCTCGTTTGCGACGGCCATCGGCAAGGCTGGCCGGGTGATCTCGACCGAGTTCAAGAAGCCGGAAAGCACCGTCGTGCTGGTGCGGCCCATTCTGGACCCGGAGACCGGCTGCCCCAACTTCTTCTCGCTGAAGGCCAACTATAAGATGGTCGAGCAGCTCATCGAAGAGGGGATGGTCGCCGCTGCCTGCTCGGTGGGCTACGGCGGTCTGGCTGAGGCTCTGTTCAAGATGGGTCTGGGCAACCGCATCGGCTTCAAGATGATGTCCGACAAGACCACGGCGGAGATGTTTGCGCCCATGTACGGCTCCATCGTGCTGGAAATGGTGTCCGATTCGCCTGCCGGTGAGCTGCTGGGCGAGACCACCAAGGACTACACCTTCGAGTGCTGCGGCGAAACGCTGGATATGGCCGAGCTGCAGGAGATCTGGGAGTCCAAGCTGGAGCCGGTCTACCCCTACCGCAAGGCCGGTGCCAATGTGGACAAGATCAACGGCAAACTGGAAGCTCCCGCCGCTGCGCCTAAGATCGGCGTGGCAAAACCGAAGGTCATCATCCCGGTCTTCCCCGGCACCAACTGCGAGTACGACACCGCCCATGCCTTTGCGCGCGCTGGTGCCGACCCGGAGATCCTTGTCATCCGCAACCTGACCCCGGCGGACGTCACCGCCAGCTGTGAAGCATTGGTCAAGGCCATCGGCGAGAGCCAGATCGTCATGCTGCCGGGCGGCTTCTCCGGCGGCGACGAGCCGGACGGCAGTGCCAAGTTCATCGCCTCCTTCTTCCGCAACCCCGCTGTCACCGAGGCAGTGCGTGAGCTGCTGCAGAAGCGCGACGGCCTGATGCTGGGCATCTGCAACGGCTTCCAGGCCCTCATCAAGCTGGGTCTGGTGCCCTACGGCGATATCCGCCCCATCACCAGCTATGACCCGACTCTGACCTTCAACACCATCGGCCGCCATCAGAGCATGCTGGTCCGCACCCGCATCGCCTCCACCGGCAGCCCCTGGCTGAGCAACTGTGCTGTGGGCGACGAGCACACCGTGGCCATCAGCCACGGCGAGGGCCGCTTCGTGGCTCCGCAGAACGTGCTGGACGAGCTGGTCCGGAACGGCCAGGTCGCCACGCAGTATGTGGATCTGGACGGCCAGCCCACCATGGATCAGCGCTACAACCCCAACGGCTCGGTCCTCGCCATCGAGGGCATCACCAGCCCGGATGGCCGCGTCTTCGGCAAGATGGGCCACTCCGAGCGCAGCGGCGAGTACCTGTACAAGAACGTCACTGGTGATAAGTACCAGCCGATCTTTGAGGGCGGCGTAGACTATTTCAAGATTTGATGGTAGAATAAAGATATCGGCCTTTCCGTTGCAATTGATGAGTTCCTTCGTACAACCTCTCAGTCACGGCTACGCCGTGCCAGCTCTCCTGGTAGGAGAGCCTCTGGCGTACCGCAGGGCTTCGTTCGCATGGCATACCATGCTGCTGCCGTAAAAAGCAGAAACTGTATCGTGATGCCAAGGGCTCCCCTACAAGGGGAGCTGTCGAACGAAGTGAGACGGAGAGGTTGTACAGAAGGATAAAAATCAGAGAGGCTGCACCGAGTAAAATCTGCCCTCGTGCAAGTGACCGGGGGCGTAGGAGGATTTCCAATGTCTCAGCATGACCGCTATATCAGCCCGTTTTCCACCCGTTACTCCTCCGATGAGATGCAGTACATCTTCTCGGATGACAACAAATTCCGCACCTGGCGCCGTCTGTGGGTGGCGCTGGCCCGCGCAGAGATGAAGCAGGGCCTGACCAACATCACCCCCGAAATGGTGGAGGAGCTGGAAGCCCATGTGGACGACATCAACTACGATGTCGCCATTGCCCGCGAGAAGCTGGTCCGCCACGACGTCATGAGCCATGTCTACGCCTACGGCCAGCAGTGCCCCAAGGCGGCAGGCATCATCCATCTGGGTGCGACCAGCTGCTACGTCGGCGACAACACCGACATCATCGTGATGCGTCAGGGTCTGGAGCTCATCCGCAAAAAGCTCATCGGTGTGCTGGCCAAGCTGGCCCGTTTTGCCGAGGAGTACAAGGACATGCCCTGCATGGCCTACACCCACTGCCAGCCCGCTCAGCCCACCACCGTGGGCAAGCGCGCGACCCTGTGGGCCAATGAGCTGGTGATGGACCTGCAGGAGATTGACCATCGTCTGGCTGTGCTGCAGCTGCGCGGCGTCAAGGGCACCACCGGCACCCAGGCTTCCTTTATGGAGCTGTTCAAGGGCGACGCGGATAAGATCCGTGCCGTGGATGCTTCCATTGCCGAGGAGATGGGCTTCGACCCCGAAGCCGTCATCCCGGTCTCCGGCCAGACTTACAGCCGCAAGGTGGATTCCTTCATCCTCAACGCGCTGGCTGGCATTGCTCAGAGCTGCATGAAGTTCGCCACCGACCTGCGCCTGCTGGCCAACTTCAAGGAGATGGAAGAGCCGTTCGAGAAGAACCAGATCGGTTCCTCCGCCATGCCGTACAAGCGCAACCCCATGCGCTGCGAGCGCATCTGCGCACTGAGCCGCTATCTGATGGTGGACGTGCTGAACCCCAGCTTCACCACCGGCACCCAGTGGTTCGAGCGCACCCTCGACGACAGCGCCAACAAGCGCGTTGCCATGGCCGAGGGCTTCCTGGCGGCAGACGCCATCCTGAACATCATGCTGAACGTCACCGACGGCATCGTGGTCTACCCCAAGGTCATCCGCAGCCGTCTGATGGCGGAGCTGCCCTTCATGGCCAGCGAGAACATCATGATGCAGGCCGTGGAAAAGGGCGGCAACCGTCAGGAGCTGCACGAGCGCCTGCGCCAGCATGCCATTGCCGCGGGCAAGCAGGTCAAGGAAGAGGGCCTGCCCAACGATATGGTAGACCGCATCGCCGCAGACCCTGCCTTTGGCCTGACCAAAGAGGAGATCGTGGCCGGTCTGGTGCCCGAAAACTTCGTGGGCCGCGCTCCCCAGCAGGTGGAGGAGTTCATCGCCCACATCCTCAAGCCCATCTTTGACGCCAACCCCGATGCGATCGAGCAGCATGCTTCGTTGAGCGTGTAAAAGCAGGCGGGCTGTTCGGCCGCCTTCCGGAAAAAATGGAAGACTGCGCGAAGAAGCGTGAAATAAGATTTGCTGCGCCTTGCTGTTTTGGCAGGGCGCAGCTTTGCTATCACAAGGAGAACCCATGCGATTGGATAAATATCTGGCCGAGACGGCCCAGTGCACCCGGAGCGAGGCGAAGACGCTGCTGCAAAAGGGGAAAGTGACCGTGAACGGCACGCTCTGCAAAAAAGGGGACACCCAGCTCCGGGAGACGGATGTGGTGGCCGTGGAAGGGAGACCGCTGGCGTACCAGAAGTTCGTCTACATCATGCTGAACAAGCCCGAAGGTGTGGTCAGTGCCTCCACCGATAAGCGGGATACCACCGTCGTGGACCTGCTGGGCGACGCCTACCCCCGGCGGGAGCTGTTCCCGGCCGGGCGGCTGGACAAGACCAGCACCGGCTTCGTGCTGCTGACGGATGACGGCGGCTTTGCCCACGACATCCTGGCCCCGAAGCGCCATGTCTCCAAGACCTACACCGTCACGTTGGACACGCCGCTGACCGCTGAAATGAAAGCGGGCTTTGCGGCGGGCGTCACCCTGGCGGACGGCACGGCGCTTTCCCCCGCCGAGGTGGAGGCCCTGACGCCCGACGGCCTGACGGTACGGGTGCTGCTCAAACAGGGGGTCTACCACCAGATCAAGCGGATGTTCGGCGTTTACGGCGCGGGGGTCAACGCCCTGCACCGGGACGCCATCGGCGGCCTTGCGCTGGATGCGGCCCTTGCGCCGGGGCAGTGGCGGGAGCTTTCGGACGCTGAAGTGGCAGAAATTACCGGCTGAAGGGGTCGGCTTTTCACCTCATTTTCAAAAAAACATCACAATTTCCCGGTAAAATACAGATAAGAACCACGCAAAAAGGCGCTTTTTAGGCCGTGTCAGACCCCTGAAAGATAATTTCAACAAGAAAAATAAAAATTTTTTGGTGAAATATGTTGCAAAAGTAAATTCTTTTGTGTAAAATAGATAATGTAAAGCGGCGAAATTGTTAAAAATCACAATCTCGCCCCTGCGGCTTGCACAAAAGAGGAAAAGGGGTATCCATTTATGGCCAATAGAGTATTCCAGAGCGTGATCTACCAGATGAAAGACGCAATCGACCGTGTGGTCGGCGTGGTGGATGAGACCGGTGCAGTGATCTCCTGCTCGGAGCTGAACCTGATCGGAGAAGTGCGCGAAGGCTTTATGGCAGAGCGCCTGACCGCGGGCGACCGTTTTGTGCGGGATGGCTACACCTATCAGCAGTTCTCCAGCGCCAAGCACAACGACTACGCTGTCTTCGTGGAGGGCGCGGACGAGACCGCCGGTCAGTTCGCGGCGGTGCTGTCCATCAGCCTGCAGAGCATCAAGCAGTATCACGATGAAAAGTTCGACAAGTCCAACTTCATCAAGAATGTGGTGCTGGACAACATCCTGCCCGGCGACATCTACGCCAAGGCCAGAGAGCTGCACTTTGCCACCGACGTTTCCCGCGTCGTGTTCATCGTGCGCGTGACCAGCGGCGGCGATATCTCCGCTTACGATGTCGTCAGCAGCCTGTTCCCCGATAAGCAGAAGGACTTCGTCTTCAACATCAGCGAGACCGACACGGTTCTGGTCAAGGAGATCCGCAAGGGCATCGACCGCACCGATATGGAAAAGCTGGCGGCCAGCATCGTGGATACCCTGTCCGGCGAGCATTACATCAAGGCGGTCGTGGGCATCGGCACCCCCATCTCCAATGTGAAGGACCTGGCCACCTCCTTTAAGGAAGCCCAGATCGCCATGGAGGTGAGCAAGGTCTTCGATACCGAGAAGCAGATCATCCGCTACGACAACCTCGGCATCGCCCGCCTGATCTACCAGCTGCCCACCACCGTGTGCGAGATGTTCCTGCGCGAGGTGTTCAAGCAGGGCAGCATCGAGAGCCTGGATCAGGAGACGCTGTTCACCATCCAGCGCTTCTTCGAGAACAACCTGAACGTCTCTGAGACCAGCCGCGGCCTGTTCGTCCACCGCAATACGCTGGTGTATCGTCTGGAAAAGATCAAAAAGCTGACCGGCCTGGACCTGCGTGAGTTCGACGACGCTATCGTCTTCAAGGTAGCATTGATGGTCAAGAAGTACCTGTCCAACAACCCGGCCAAATATTGATGTTTGCTGTGCGGCACAAAGCCGCCGGCGCTGGAACCGGCCGCTCGCAACCGATGCTGGCCGGTTCTTTTTGGGTACTGACCAAATAACTACGTCAGGAGCAACTAAACTGATGATCGATTTTGAACATGTTTCCAAGCAATATAAAAAGGGCACGAAGCCCGCGCTGGAGGACATCAACTTCCATGTGGACGACGGCGAGTTCGTCTTCCTGCTGGGCCACTCCGGCGCAGGCAAATCCACCCTGCTCAAGCTCATCCTCCGGGAGGAGAAGGCCAGCCAGGGCCGTGTCCTGGTGAACGGCAAGGATGTTGCGAAGATCCGCCGCCACAAGATCCCCTATCTGCGCCGTCAGATGGGCATCATCTTCCAGGACTTCCGCCTCATCCCCACCATGACGGTCTATGAGAACATCGCGTTCGCCATGCACGTGACCAACATCGGCCGCAGGCAGATCAAGGAGCGTGTGCCCTACATGCTGGAGCTGGTCCATCTGGAAGACAAGGCCAACGTCTACCCGGAGTTCCTCTCCGGCGGCGAGCAGCAGCGCGTGGCCGTGGCCCGCGCACTGGCGCATGCGCCCAAGCTCGTCATCGCGGACGAGCCTACCGGCAACATCGACCCCGAACTGAGCCTTGAGATGATGGAACTTCTGGAGCGGGTGAGCGGCATGGGCATCACCGTGCTGGTCGTCACCCACGAACACGAGCTGGTCCACCGCTTCCACCGGCGGGTCGTGACCCTGAAGGATGGCCGCATCGTCTCTGACATCCCGGCCGACCGGGAGGCAGAACCGGATCTGGCGCTGCCGCTGGACAACCTGGGGGAGACCGGCGAGATCACACTGGAGACCGGAAAGGAGGCACTGGTATGAAACCTTCCACCTTTGCATTCCTGACCCGGCGCGGTGTGCGCAACCTGGGCAAGCACTGGGCCATGACCATTGCCTGCATCGCCTCTCTGAGCGTCTGCATGACGCTGAATACCTTTGCAAACCTGGCCGAGGTCAATGTGGACAGCATGGTCAACTATCTGGGCCAGCAGAACGAGATGGTCGTTTTCGTGGACCCGGAGGCCGACGATGCCGCCACCGCCGCTGTGGGTGAGCGCATCGCCTCCACCCCCGGTGTCAGCGGGGTGCAGTTCATGTCCAAGCAGGACACCCTGAATGCCTACAAAGGCTTCCTGTCGGATTATGCCTCCCTGCTGGACGAATTTGAAAACGACAACCCCTTCAAAGCCAACTACCGGGTCTCGCTGAGCGACCTCAGCCAGATGGCTTCCATCAGCCAGACCTTCCAGACCATCCCCGGCGTGTACAGTGTCTCGGCGCCGGTGGAGATGACTCACACCTTCGTGGAGATCCAGCGGGCCGTGACCAAGGGCGGGCAGATCATCATCCTCGTCCTGATGGCGGTCAGTATCATCACGGTGGGAAGCACCATCCGCCTGAGCGTCTTCGCCCGGCGGCGGGAAATCGAGATCATGAAGTATGTGGGCGCGACCAACGCCATGGTCACGCTGCCCTTCTTCATCGAGGGCCTGACCATGGGCCTTATCTCCGGCGCGATCACCTCGGCGGCGAGTATCGGCGGCTACTACTACATCGTGCAGGTATCCGGCACTTTCGGCGGCCTGTGGGAGATGCTCATGGGTGCGGCCCTCGTTCCGGTGGAGAACGTCTGGCAGACGATCCTGCTCTACAGTCTGGCGGCGGGTGCGCTCATCGGCGGTCTGGGCAGCATGTTCTCCATCCGCAAGCACCTGAATGTGTAAGCGAAGGGGGAGACCGCGATGAAAGCAAAACATTCGGCCGGGTTCCGGCTGTATCACCGCCCCGCCCACGCAAGACCCAGCCGCTACCCCGGCCGCGCGATGCGGGCGGCCAGCCTGTTTCTGGCCATGGCCTGCCTGCTGCTGACCGTTTCAGTCTACCCGGCCGCGGCGGCGACCAGCATGTCCAGCCTGCAGAACAAGCTGAACAAGCTGAGCCAATCCATCGAGCAGCACAAAAAAGAGCTGTCCAACGCCAAAAAGAAAGAACAGGCCGCCAAGGCTCTGGAATCCGAACTGAAGGAAAAGGTCACGGTGGTCCAGGGGCAGATCAGTGTGCTCAAAACGCAGATCGCTCAGGTGCAGAACAGCATCGGCCTCAAGGAGCAGGAGATCGCCGCCAAGGAGCAGGAGATCACCGCCAAGAAGGAGGAGATCGCCGCCAAGCAGGGCGAGATCGACGCCCAGTGGAGCGCCTTCAAGGGCCACATGGCCGCCATGCAGGAGCTGCGGGAGGGCGGCAGCGTGGCGATGCTCTCCTCGGTCACCAACCTGTATGAGCTGTTGACCTTCAACGAAGCGTTGCAGGACATCTCGGTCAAGGATACCGAGATCCTGACTAATATGCGCAACGCGAAGGAAGCGCTGGAAAGCGACAAGCTCCAGCTCGAAGAGCAGAGAGCGGAGCTAAAGACGCAGAAGACAGACCTGCAGAGTAAAAAGGCAGATCTGGATGCACAGAACAACCAGATGAGCGCAAAGCAGAAGGAGCTGAACTCCAGCGTCGCTGCCGCCAAGATGAGCGCAGCCGAGGCTCAGCAGGCCCAGAAGGATGCACAGGCAGCCATCGAGTCGGATGAGATGAACTATGAGGCGGTCAAGAAGGAGATCCAGAAGCTCATCGCCCAGGCGGCTGCGGCCAAGCCGCAGCTGAGCTTCACCGGCTTCATCTGCCCGCTCAAGAGCTATACCCGCATCTCCAGCGAGTACGGCTGGCGCAAGAACCCGGTGACGGGCGTGAACAAGCTCCACGCCGGCACCGACTTTGCGGCCCCTGCCGGAACGCCCATCTATGCCGCAGCCAGCGGCTATGTTCAGGTGGCGGGCTGGTCCAGCGGCGGCTACGGCAACTATGTCATCATCTACCACGGCAAGATGTCGGATGGCAACCAGTACAGCACACTGTACGGCCACATGCGCTCGGTGGCGACCTCTGCAGGCAAATATGTCAAGCAGGGCGAGATCATCGGCTATGTGGGCAGCACCGGCAACTCCACCGGTAACCACCTCCACCTCGAAGTCTGGAAGGGCGGTTCCAAGGCCAATGCCGTGAATCCTAGAAGTTATATTCCCATGAGATAATTCCTGATAGTATCAAAGGAGGCCGTTCGGTCCTATGAACGAAGAAAAACGCAAGCGCATCCTGCGCTGGGGCTGCCTGATCCTGGCAGGGGTGTTCACCCTCTCTCTGCTGGGCAGCGTGGTCGTGATGCTGCTGGTCTGACCGAGGAGGAAACCACACAATGAATCGCAAAATCTCTGTTGGCATGGCGGTCAGCATCGTGATCCTTGCCATGACGGTGACCTTTTCCATCACGATGCTGGTGGCGATGCGCCTGTTCGACAGCACTGTTTCCAGCGTGAAGGAAAAGGAGAGCATGTACAATAAGATCGCCGAGGTGGACCGCTACGTCCGCAGCAACGATTATTACCAGATCGACGAGACCACCCTGTACGACCGCCTGACCGCAGGCTATCTGCTGGGCACCGGCGATAAATACGCCCGGTATTATACGGCCTCCGCATACACGGACCTGATGAACGCCCAGAACGGCACCCTGCTGGGCATCGGCGTGGAACTGGCCGTGGACCAGTCCGGTTACGCCAAGGTGACCAAGGTCTACGACGAATCCCCGGCCAAGGAGGCCGGCATCACGGTGGGCTGCTACATCACCGCCGTGGACGGCACCGATGTCAAGAGCCTGAGCGGTGTAGATGCCATCCAGACCCGCCTGCGCGGCGAGTCCGGCACGAGCGTCAATGTGACTTGGCTGGACAGCGAGGCGACCGAGCACACCGTAGACCTGACCCATTCCGGCTACTCGACCACAACGGTGGATTTCCAGATGCTGCAGGGCAATGTGGGGTATATCAAGATCCGTCAGTTCGATGCCTCTACCCCCAGTGAGCTGGACTACGCCATCCGCAGTCTGAGCGCCAACAATGCCCTGAGCCTGGTCTTCGACCTCCGCGACAACGGCGGCGGCCTGCTGGACGATGCCCTCAGCTGCATCGACCTCGTGGCCCCGGAAGGGACGCTGGCCTATGCCGAGGATCAGAACGGCACCCGCACCGTGCTGGGCAGCAGCACCGGCGACTCGTATGTCAGCCTGCCCATGGTCTGCCTGGTCAATGGCAACACCGCCAGCGCGGCCGAGCTGTTCGCCAGCAGTCTGCGCACCCTGAACGGTGCCCGACTGGTGGGCACCACCACGATGGGCAAGGGCACCATCCAGAGCAGCCCTCAGCGCCTTTCCGATGGCAGTGCCGTGGTCATCACCGTGGCAAAGCTCATCTGCGGTGACGGCAGCTGCTTCGACGGCACCGGCCTGAGCGTGGATGTGGACCGCCCGCTGACGGCGGATGAGCAGACCGCGTATTACGACTACACCGTTGAGAACGATCCGCAGATCCAGCGCGCTGTCAGCACGGCGCAGCAGATGAGCGGCACCACCACCGTCAGCGGTGTCAACGAGGCGGCTTCCAGCGAAGCTGCTTCCGACAGCACCGCAGCCGACAGCGCGGCGGCCGAGGCAGCTTCTTCGGAGGCCGCTGCGTCCAGTGAGACCGCTGCCGAAAGTGCCGCTTCCAGCGAGGAAACGGCCTCTTCCACCGCAGAATAAACGAAACCAGATACCGCAAAGGCCCCCGGCGCTCCTGCCGGAGGCCTTTTTGCCCGAAGAAAGGATGGAACTTATGCCGGAGCTGACCGACCTGTCTTACGTCCGCGCCCTGTGCGAGAAATATGATTTTGCCCTGTCCAAGGGCTTTGGCCAGAACTTCATCATCAACCCCGGTCTGCCCCTCAAGATCGTGGATGCCAGCGGCGTGGATCGGCGCTATGGCGTTATCGAGATCGGCCCCGGCATCGGTGTGCTGACCCGCGAGCTGGCCCGGCGCGCTGCAAAGGTCGTCTCCATTGAGGTGGACGAGCGCCTGCCGCCCCTGCTGGAGGAGACGATGGCCGGTGTGGACAACTTCAAGCTGGTCATGAACGATGTGCTCAAGGTGGACCTCCGCGCCCTCATCGAGGAGGAGTTCTCCGGAATGCCGGTGGCCGTCTGCGCCAACCTGCCCTATTACATTACCAGCCCCATCGTCATGAAGCTGCTGGGCGACCGCCTGCCTGTGGAGAGCCTGACCGTCATGGTCCAGAAGGAGGCCGCCGACCGTCTGGCCGCGGCCCCCGGCACCCGCGCTTCCAGCGCCATCAGCTGCGCGGTGAGCTACTACGCAAAGTCGAAGATGATGTTCACCGCCGCGCCGGGCAGCTTCTACCCGGCCCCCAAGGTGACCAGCGCCGTGGTCCGGATGGACATCCGCCCCACCCCCGCAGTGCAGGTGGAAGATGAGGACGGCTACTTTGCCCTCATCCGCGCAGCCTTCGGGCAGCGCCGCAAGACCGCCGCCAACGCCATCGCCAGCGGCCTTGGCCGCTCCAAGGAGTCGGTCATCGCCGCCATTGAAGCGGCCGGGTTCGATGCCCGCATCCGCCCCGAAGCTCTGACGCTGGAGGATTTTGCCAAGATCCAGCAGGCCCTTGCGGCGCAGTGAGCAGACCGTCTGCCTGCGGCGGGAACACCGGCCCGCAAACAAACTCGGAAATCAAAAAATCAGCCTTGCCAAACCCGCCCGCTGGTGGTATACTATTTTGGTAGTGTTCGCTAGTGTGGCGCAATGGCAGCGCAACTGATTTGTAATCAGTGGGTTGCAGGTTCAACTCCTGTCACTAGCTCCAAGAAAAATCCTGCGATATACCGTTGAAATAACGGCGTGTATCGTGGGATTTTTGCTTTTGTATGCACTGCAAATCTATCAGAATGTGCCTTGTTTGTGCCTTATTGCTCGAAAAATGCCTTGTCGAAGTGCTCTAACGGTGGGCAAAAGAAAACCACCCGGCGGAGCAAAGACGCGGCAGCGTATTCATTCAGCGGGTGGAACGGTGTAGAAATAGGCGCTGGACAGATGGGAGCGCCAGAGCGATAAGAAATTTCCTCCCATGGCAGAGGCAGTAGAGCGGTTTGCAATGTTTTCTATTTCTCCGTATACAGTATATCGCAATGGAAAGACCGAATCCATTGACAGAACAGACAGTGTTAAACCGTGAATATTGTGCACTTTTACACTGTTCAACAAGAGCCAGAAGTGCTATAATAAGCATGGGGAAGTATAGACTATGAACAATACCCCCACTGGAAAAGAGGTTGAATATGCTGTCTGACGCGAAGAAAAAGGCAAATGCCAAATGGGACAAAGCCCACATGATGATTTTAGGCTGCAAGGTGCGCAAGGATTTTGCGGCCCAGTTCCGGGAAGCTTGTACAGCGGCAGGAACCACGCCCAACGCTGTTTTGAAACAGGCAGCGGAACAGTTTTTGAAAGAACACCCGGTATCAGAGGGGGAACCCGCCGGGGAAGAATGCGCATAATATCCACACGAAAGGATGGGTGTAGAATGAGCACAAGAGAATTAGCACAAACCCTGCTGGATCAGGTACCAGAAAGCAAGCTGCTGTATGTTGTCGCATATCTTCAAGGCGTGACAACGCCGGAAGATGCGGAGATCCCCAATGCAGAGACGCTGGAAGCATTTGAAGAACTGGACAATGGCGGCGGCCACACCTATACCGGCCCCGTTGAAAACCTGATTAGTTCGCTGCTGGAGGACGAAAGTGCTTGAAGTAAAATACTCCACCAAGTTCAAGAAGGATTTGAAGGTGTGCCAGAAGCGGCATTATGACATGGCCAAACTCCAGCAGATCATTAACGTGTTAGCCATTCCGGCAGCACTTCCACCTCAAAACAAAGACCACAGCTTGACAGGCAGCTATATCCCCCACCGGGAATGTCACATTCAGCCGGATTGGCTGCTGGTTTACTACCAGACGGAAACAGAGCTGTATCTGTATCGCACCGGTACGCACTCTGATCTGTTTGGCCTGTGAGGTGGGTGATTATGATTTGCCCACTATGCAAGGGCGAAATGAAGCCCAGTACAACTATTCACACCGTACAGCTGAAAAACTGCGTTGTGGTCATCAAAAACGTGCCCTGCCTGAAGTGCGAACAGTGCGGCGAGGTCGTTCTGTCAGCTGACACTGTGGAGAAGATAGAGCACATCTTGCAGACGGTCGAAAAGGCCGTGGCAGAGATCACCGTGGTGAACTTCCCGGATTGTGCAGCATAACGCCCGGTGAATAGAATCAGAAAAAAGAGGTCAAGGCCTGATGAAGCGGGTCTTGACCTCTTTTCGCTCTAATAGCCTGCATCCAGCGGGTGCAGATTCGTGGGTTTGGGATTCTTCCCAACAAGTTCTTGCAACGCAAGGGGCCGTGTATGTACAGGGCCATTGCTTGCAAGAGCAGCGTATTGTATATACGTCTGCCCTGCTTGCAAGCACTAGGCCCTCTGCAAGAGCACACGACTTTCCGTGAAAGTCTAGTGTGTTACACCTCGCCGCCGGGCTGGGTGTACGTTCTCGGTGTGCTCCCGGTGTGTTCATCATCCGATCTGCCGGATGCTGTGGGCGGTCTGGCCTTGCTCTGCCGGGGCCGGGTCGCCCTGCTCAAAGTACCGGGCCAGACTGTCCAGATTCACAAGCCAGCCGCGCCCGGCATTCACATACCGGACTTTGCCGGTCTTGCAAAGCCGCCGGATATAGTGGGGTGACAGTCCGTAAATTTCAGCGGCTTTCTTAACGGTTCCCATGTTCGGATAGCGGATTGTATTGTTCAAGCAATGCACCTCTTTTCCTTCTGGTCGATGTGTGTCGCTCTCTGTGTGCCTGCATTAAACCATGGAGGGGGCTATATTTCAAGAGAGGCGAACGTGAACAGTGGTGCAGCGAGATGCAGCATTGATGAGCGGGAATCCCTACGCCCATTTGGAACAACGTGGAATCTCTTTGCATCTGGTGCCACGGAGTGCCGTCCTGTGTCGCGGGGTGCCATGACTTGCATCAGGTTTTCCCGGCGGAATATGGATAGATAGCACGAAAATCTGCCAAACAGGACGTTTGATGAAATTTTATCATGATAAAAATGAGCAGGCAGCAACAAGCCCCCGCGCGACATTGTGAGTGCCGGGCGGGGGTCGTTCAGTAAGGATGTATTGTGCAGAATGACGGACATTCACGCGCGCACACAGGCGCACGAGGCTGGCGGGATTGTCAGGGGACACCACGAGTAAGGCCAACGAGCGAAGCCGTTATTATTTGGGGCCGGGGGTACTGGGCTTTTTCATCAGCCCGCCGGGTGCACTTCCTGCTTTCCCTGCGTCAGAATCTGCATTACCTGTGGAATAAGTTCAGGATGTTCCCGCAACGCTTTCAAAAGCTCTTCATCAGTCATGCTGTTGTCTGATTTCTTCGCGGCCTTGGCAGCTGCCAAGTTGTCAAAGTAGACCTTGCAGTCAGCTTCCACATGATCTGCAAAATCGTCAAGCTGGCGATGAATGGCGTAGATGCCTGGATAGAAAGTTTCCGGTTCATTCTCGTCCTTTTCCAATGCGGTGCACATCGCACGCACCAATTGTGAAATCCCTCTGAGAATGTATAAATCCACATCAATCCCAGAAATTACACTAAAAGCACCATAATCATCCATTGTATTATCCTCCATTTGTTGTGCTGCACGCTCATGTAGCGTTATTATTCGATTGCCCCGCCGGGCTGCTTTGTTCAAGTGTCCACTGTGGACACTTTTCAGTGCGGCATATAATCATGCAGCAGATGATAGACCGTATACAGGATGAATACCGGAATACTGTCATTCCTCAGTGCCTGACGGATGCAGGCTGCATATTCTTTCGGCGATGCTTCATACATCCGTGTAGTGCGCTTGATGGGCTTGTTGGGGTCAATCTCTTTCATACGTTTTCACCTCCTAGCGTCGATTTCTAAAAAGCGTTGCCGCTCTTTGTCAAACCAGATGGGAATTGTACCGGTCAGACCTTCCTTGTTTTTGGCAAGGCTGGCTTGGAAAGACTCCCCGTCGTCATTGGTGACAACCTTTTCGACCAGAAGCAAAACCGCGTCTGCGTCCTGTTCCAACTGGCCGGACTCTTTCAGATCGGCAGTAGATGGAACAATGCGGTCAGCGTTGCGGTTCAGCTGGGCCAAGGCAACCACAAGGATGCCGGTGGTCTGTGCCAGCTCATGCAGGGCAATGGAGATTCCCGTGATAGCTTGATAGCGGTCTTTCGCCTTACCGTCTGCCAGCAGTTGCAGATAGTCGATAAAAACAACCTGTGCCTTCATCCTCTGGGCCTGTGCCTCACCCATCCCACGCCCCGGCCAGATGCAGAGCGGATATATAACGGCAATTTGTGCAGTTCTGCAAGGCGGTCAAGTTCATGCTGGGGAACATTTTTTGCTTTAACCTCCGCCAAAGGAACCGCCAGACGGTTCGCAATGATGCGCGTTGTCAGCGTGGCCGGGGATGTCTCTAAGCTGAAATAGCACACGCGGAAGCCCCGCCGGGCCATCTCACAGGCCATTTGCAGAGACAGCGCTGTTTTACCAGAGCTCGGACGGCCACCAAGAATAAACAGATTGCCGGGTGATAGATTCAAGTTACGGTCCAGCACGGAAACCCCGGTGGGAATGTACCGTGGAGCCTTATCTTTGTTGCGGATGTACTCTTCTGTCAATTCACCGATGCTCTGGAAATCGTCACTGTTCTGGCCCAGAGTCAAAGCCTCACCCATCTGGCTGTACAGTTCGGGCAGATCATCATAGGCAGCGTTGGCGGATTGCAGAGCATAGGACTGGAAGCGAGTCAGTGCAGCCTGTTCCTGCACGAGTCGCACCCATGCTTCCACGTTTGAGCGAGTCGGGCGGACGCATTCGGCGGAATATTCCTCGACACAGCCCATAACAGCGGCTTTCTGAGCCGGATAGCGTGCACAAATCTGCACGGTGTCCAATATGCCTGTGGATATCCAGAAGCCTTGCAGGGCGGCAAAGATGGGCTGTACATCTGGCGCAAAGTCGGAGATGTCTAGCACAGGCAGGGCATAAGAAGCAAGCTCCGGCTGTACCAGCAGGGTGCCAAGAAGCACTTTTTGGACGTTCACCGCAGCACCTCCATCTTCTGCCAGTCCTCTCCGGCGGGTTCCTTGGCCTTTTTCCGTGCATCCCGCCGGGTTTCAACATCTCCCAGTGTGCGGACTCCATCGGCCTGCCAGCCTTTCAGAACGCCGTCAACGTACCGCCACTTGCGCACGTTGTTCTCTGCGGCTTCGTCAAAAGCCTTGCAAATCAACTCGGTTGAATAGACATCCTGCCACTTTTTGAGCTTGTCCAAGGCAGAGCGCGGGAACGTTCCCAAAGTCTTTTCATAGTGCTGCACGATTTCGGCAAGGCCTGAATCTGTGCGAGAATCGGCGGCGGTTTCTTCTTTACTTTCTTCTTCAGCAGAAACAGAAACAGAACCAGAAACAGCGATGTTTGCGATAGAATCATCGCAAGTATCGCAAATGCGATTTTTGCGACAAGTAGAATCGACTTCGCTGGAATGCCAGCGGCTTTCGTTGCCTTTCTTACCGGCATCGCTTCGTTTTTTCCGGGTGGCTTCCCATTTTCGGGCATTTTCCTGCAGCCCTCCCTCCATGAACGACCACGCTATTTGCAGAACAGGGTCATCAAAAGTTGGAATTATCCCATCTGGAAAATCAAGAAGAGCGTCTAAAATCCGGCCTTTCTGCTCTAAACTGAGGTTTTGCAGGGGCTTTTTCCACTCGGCGTAAAGAATAACGCTCTTGTGCTTATCGTCTTTCAAGCGGCATCACCAACCTCACCGAGCTACCCGGCGGATACCGCCCACTGTCTCCTCCAGCCCCGCCGGGCCCGGATCGCCTTTGTCAAAGTACCGGGCAAGGCTGTCCAGATTGATGAGCCAAACATGGCCAGTATTGACGAACGTGATTTTCCCGGCCTTGCACAGCCTGCGCAGATAGCTGGGAGACACCCCAAAGACATCAGCAGCTTTTTTGACCGTGGCCATCTGGGGATAGCTCCGAAATCTTATAGCATTTTCCACGCTTTACACCTCCTTACCGCCCACAGCGGTTATGATCTCGTCCCGGATGCGGCGCAGCTCTTCCACGGCTTCCTGCAAGGTCTGGACCTCTCCGGCGGCTATCGCGTCTCGGAGCGCGATTTCTGCCGTAGAAGCCACGGCAACGGCTAAGGTAGGGTAGTATCTTGGCCGACTCAGTAAAACGCGCTCAGAAACGCAAGATTGGGCCTTTCCGACGGTGTAACAGCCTCCGCTCTGCTTATCAATATTCAAAAAGTAGTCTCTGACAAGATGAATCATGTTTTTCAAACTCCCTCTAACGATTTCAGTGTTTTGTTGTTCGGATTCGTTCGTTTTCGTTGATAACTGCATTGAATCATAAAACAAAAAACGTTGCAAGAATGATAAATTTTTGCGTACAAAATGTTGTAAAGTGTATTTGTTGAAAGATTGTTCGATAAAGAATAATTCATGAAATGCAGATAGTAACGTATACTAACGGGTACTAACGGCTACTAACACTTACCAATAGCGATTTGCATGAAATATAAATCAAAAACATGGATAGGTGATGTAATACTTTGTGCTGAAAAAACAAATATGAAATTTTGAAATCAGCAAGATGAGCGTTATTCATCACTTAAAAGATTTTCAAGTGGTACACCTAAAGCAGCAGCAATACGTCGAGCACTGTTCTTTGTAATACTACGGCCACAACGAGCGGCTCCAATTGTGGACACTGAAACTGTACTGGTAACGCTCAGTTCTAAGATTGTAATGTGTTGTTTTGCCATTTCGCTAATGATAGCAACCCTATTGAGAATCAATTTCTACATCCCCTTTCTTTGAATGAAAACATTCTTTTTCATCAATATAATGCAATTGTATCATTCTGTCAAGCCCTGAAAAGAATTTTTTCATTGCTTTTCCTGATAAGCTAAGGTATAATCAAGATGGGTGATAATATGAGTACACAGTCTAAAACCATCGGAAGCGCTATTCGAGAAGAGCGAAAAAAGCAAAGACTGACCCTGAATGAATTGGGAAATCGAATGGGAATATCAGGCTCTTTAGTAGGACAGTATGAACGAGGCGTTGTAAATCCTAAGTATGAAACCATTATGCGATTTGCAAAAGCATTGAATACAACACCAAGAGCGCTTTTAGCGGGAGTATGGAATACCCCGTTTTCTGAAGATTTGTTCTCTCAGGGAATAGAGGAACTTTTCCAATCTGAAGATTGTGTTGCGGTGAAATATACGTTCGGTGGTGAAATGATACCGATTACAGCCCAAGAACAACTGAACGAAGCCTTCTCACAGCTAAATGCAGATGGAAAACAAGTAGCTGTTGAGCGAGTGCGAGAACTCGCTCAGATTCCAAAATATCAACGAAGAGAAGAAAACGATGTGGATGAAGCCCCCGCCGGGGATGATCTCGCCCCAGATGACCCCGGTGAAGCTGACCCCGCAGAGAAAGCGTGAAGCTATGGCAAAGATCATAAAGCGTACAAAGAAAGACGGCTCCTGCTCCTACTGCATCCGGGTCTCCAATGGTTACGACCGGCTAGGCCGTCAAGTGTTGGTCAATCGCACCTATACACCCCCGCCGGGGCTGACCGGGAAGAAGCTGGAAAAGGAACTACAACGTCAGGCAGATGCCTTTGAACAGGAAGTGCGCAGCGGCATTTCGCTGGATGCGTCCATGAAGGTAGATGACCTGATAGAACGCTGGTTCACCGAGTACGCCGAAAAGAAACTCAAACCCAAGACCGTGTACGACTATCGGCGACTTGTGCCGCGTATCTCTGCCGGGCTGGGGCAACTCAAGGTGTGCCAGGTCAAGCCCTCGCACCTGATGGATTTTTATTCCAACCTCGAAGAGCAGGGTGTGCGGGAAGATAGCGCCTATACTGCGGTTCCGGCCTTGCTGGAACAGTTGCCAAAGGGCAAACGCGGCCAGATCGCGGAGGCGGCGGGAGTGTCCGAGCGGACAATGGCGACACTGTACAAAGGCGGAAACGTCAGCCGGGCAACTGCTGAAAAGGTAGCCAGCGCCGCCGGAATGCCCCTTTCCAGGGCTTTTATAGAGCATAGCAAGGCAGGCGGCAGGCTCAACGGAAACACGGTGCAGCATTATCACCGGATGCTGTCCAGCGTGTTCACCAAGGCTGTGCAGTGGGGGCTTGTAGCAGAGAACCCGTGCAAGCGCGCAGAAGCCCCAAAGGCGCAGGAAGTGGACGTGCGGGCGCTGGAAGAAAAAGATGTTGTACGCCTGCTGGAAGCCTTGCAGGACGCGCCCACACAGTACAGCGTTATCACACAGCTTGCTTTGCTCACAGGTGCCCGCCGGGGCGAGATATGCGCCCTGCGGTGGTCTGATATCGACATGAACGCGGGAACGATTTCAATTGAACGCACCTTGCAGCACATTTCAGGCAAAGGTACGGTGTTCAACCCGCCCAAAACAAAGCGCTCTCGGCGGTGTGTGAAAGTTGGGCCGGACTGTGTGCAGCTCTTGCAGGAATACCGCCAACACCAAAAGGCGGAACGGTTCAAAATTGGCTCCGAGTGGGTGCGACGTGTGGAGATCGAGGGGAAGCGAGTAGAAAACGACCTGCTTTTCACCAAGTGGAACGGCGCACCGATGGACCCGGACGACGTGACAACATGGTTTGGGCGGTTTCTGGCCGCTCATAACCTCCCGGCGGTGCACTTCCACAGCCTGCGCCATACCAACGCTAGCTTGCTGATCGCGGCCCATGTGCCTGTTACCACCGTGTCGGGCCGTCTGGGCCATGCCAAAACCAGCACCACCACGGACATTTACGCCGGGTTTATCCGTTCGGCAGATGCAGCAGCGGCGGAGGCCCTGACGGGTGTGTTTGACCGTATCCGGGAAAAGAGCCACGCATAACACGTCCAAAGACGCAATACAGCCCACAGGAAGCGCGGAAGAACCCCGCCGGGCCTGTGGGCTGTTTCCTTTCTGTCTGCTGTTCTGGGCGGCTCAGATGTCCACTGTGGACACTGTAAGGCACATTTCCCGGAAAGTGCCTTATTTGTGCCTTACTGGCCGAAAAAACAGTGATTCGAAGGTGAACGAACAAACACAAAAAGCACGTTGATTCTATATAAAATAGAATGTTCAAAAACGCTCGAACTCGTAACAAGACTATTTTGTAATCAGTGGGTTGCAGGTTCAACTCCTGTCACTAGCTCCAAGAAAAATCCTGCGATATACCGCTAGAATGGCGGCGTGTATCGTGGGATTTTTGCTCTTGTATGCGTTGTGAAATGCCCGGAAAGTGCGACCGATTTGAAGAGGTCGTGATGATAAAGCGCACACATGGAGAAAAACGGCATACGATCAGAGGAATGGGGCTGCGAGAAGAGAACAAAAACCATGCAAACGCAGCGTTTTGCGAAAAAGTTGTACTTTTATAGAAATCTTTTTCAGAAATCGGTTGACAAAATCGAGGCGAGATGGTAAGATATACAGGCAGTCAGCTGTGGCTGTAAAAATTGAATCTGGGCGTGTTCCCGAGTGGCCAATGGGGACAGACTGTAAATCTGCTGCTTTTCAGCTTCGGTGGTTCGAATCCACCCGCGCCCACCAAGAGGTCCAGCATCCGAACCGGGTGCTGGATCTTCTGTTTTGTAGAAACTTTTTCAGGGCTGAGCGGGTGGATTCGAACAGCATCGGCCCGCCGTACAGTCCGGCGGGCAAAAAAGCCCCAGTGGGACTTTTTTAGATGCGCGGCTCGCGCAATCCACCCGCGCCCACCAAGAGATCCAGTATCCGAACCGGGTACTGGATTTTCTGTTTTGTGGAAACTTTTTCAGGGCCGGGCGGGAAGAAGGCAAATGTGAAAACCAAAGTCCGGTTCTTGCTCAGGCCCGTCGGGTGTGTTAAACTGGAAGAAAAAATTGCACATATGAGGTGCATACTGGGAGGAAACCGACTTTGAAGCGTATTTCGATGGTTGCACGCCGCATTGCGGCGCTGGTACTGGCAGTGGTGCTGCTGTGCACGGCGGCCCCTGCCGCATTTGCCGAGGGCGAAACGGCCCACCCCACCACCATGGGCGGCGCGGACACGACTCTGATCCCGGCGGAGGAAGAAAACTGCCTGAGCTGGCTGTTCGGCTCGCGGAATAAGATCACGATGCCTTACCTGAACATCAAGGGCAAGGGCCTGCGCCGGAACGTGACGCTCGATCTGGTGGACTGCCTGGTGGGCATCACCTACACCGAACTTGGCTCCATTGGCAGCTTCGTCAGCGCGTCGGCGGCGCAGCAGGCCTGGAAGGCGCAGGCTGTGGCCATCCACTCCTATCTGCTGTACCATAAACAGTACGGCTCTTCGGCCAATGCTCTGATCTACACCCCGGTGGATGAGATCCCGTCCTCCACGCGGGAGGCTCTACGCAAGGCCATCGAGCCGGTCAAAGACGAGGTCGTGACCTACAATGGTTCGGTCATCGACGCGGTGTGGTCGGCCAGCGCAGGCTACAACACCCAGACCGGCACCTATGGCACCTGTTCCGGTCAGGATGCCTGGGGCAGCGATGTGCCGTATTTGCAGAGCGTGGAAAGCCCCTATGAGGAGCAGTATCATAACCTGATGCGCCGCATCATCGGCAAGGACTACCGCTATACCGAATACACCAACAGCAAGACGGGGCAGGCTTACCAGAGCGCCGACACCACCCACAAGGATCTGGGCGGCTATGTGCAGTACAACACCCTGACGGTCGATGGCAGCAGCTACCGGTATCTCGGCCAGTTCGTCAGCTCCCGCTACTGCTTCGATTTTGGCACCGATGCCAATGGCACCCCGGTGATGTACTACTACGGCTATGGCCACGGTGTGGGTATGAGCCAGTGCGGCGCGGTGGGCTATGCCAACGAGCGCGGAATGAATTATAAAAAGATCCTCAAGCACTATTATCCCGGCACCTCCATCGGCAAAGCGGGCCGCGGCACTTCCGGCCTGTTCGGCTGGCTGAGCGGTCTGTTCGGCTAAAGAACTGGCATCCGCAGGAAAATGGGCAAAAGCGCTTCTCAAACGGGGCGGAATCTGGTATACTATATTAGTTTGTAGGAAAGCGAAGCGCGGGATCTGCGTCCTGCGGAGAAGTGGAGAAATCAGAAATGCAGTTGGAGAAAGAAAAGGAAACGAGAGAGGCTGCAGAGCGTTGCCGCCTGCTGGCACAGCGCATCGCGGAGGAGCTGGCACCGGAGGCGGCTGCGGTGCTTGCAGCCGATGAGGAGTCCGGTGCGCTGCTGGAAAAAGCGCTGCGCCGTGCGGGCATCCGGGCCAACTCCTGGACGGCGGCCGCCACGGCCCAGCCGGAGCTGCTGGTGGTGGAAGACCCGGTCTGGGTCGAACTGCCCGCCCAGCTGGCCGAACAGGTCCTGCTGGTGTGTACCGATGCCACCGCCCTGTCCGCATGGGCGGAAAAGCTGGCCGAGCGCGGCTACTACCGTGATCTGCAGTGGCGCAGCCGGGGCCGTGCCCAGCAGGCGGCGCTGTTCTGCACCGTCCAGCCCAGCGCCATGGGGATGGTTCGCGGCTACGAGGAAGAACTCGACATCCTGCGGGACCGGATGGTCCGTGCGGAGCGCACCTGCGGCGAGGAAGCAGCCCTCATCGAGCGGCTGCGCAGCGACCTCTCCCTGAGCCGCAGCCATGAAAAGCAGCTGGAGCAGACTCTGAACGAGGTCACAGGCTCCACCTTCTGGAAGATGACCTGGCCCGCCCGCTATGCGGTCAGCAAGAGCCGCCAGCTCTGGCACACCTTCCCGCTCTTTGTCTTCCTGCACGAGCTGCGCACCGAGGGCGTTTCCGGTATGCTGGAAAAGGCCCGTGCCCGCCGTGTGTATGCGGCGCTCTTCCCCGGCATGACGATGCGGGCCGACCGCTTCGCCCCGGTGGAGCTGCTGGTCCGGCAGGCAAACGACCAGCCCGCCGGGCCGAAGATCAGCATCGTGGTGCCACTGTACAACACTCCGCTGAACTTTTTGGAAGAGCTGCTGGATTCCGTCGTGAACCAGACCTACCGCAACTGGGAGCTGTGCTGCGTGGATGCCGGGCAGGACCCTGCCGTGGGCCAGAAGGTCCAGGCCCGCGCTGCGTCTGACCCGCGCATCCGCTACCAGAAGCTGGAAAAGAACGAGCTGATCCCTGGCAACACCAACCATGGCTTTGCGATGGCCACCGGTGCGTACATCGCCCTGCTGGACCATGATGACATCCTGCACCCCTGTGCGCTGTGGTATGCGGCCAAAGCCATCGCCGAGCAGAAGGCGGACTTCGTCTATACCGACGAGGCCACCTTTGAGGGCGAGGTGGAGAACGTGGTGCTCTACCACTTCAAGCCGGACTTCATGCTGGACAACCTCCGCTCCAACAACTATATCTGTCATCTGTCCGTCTTCAGCCGCGTCCTGATGGAGCGCAGTGGCGGCGGTGAGCGGATGGAATACAACGGTAGTCAGGATTACGACCTCTTCCTCCGCCTGACCGAACAGGCCGAGAAGATCGTCCACATTCCCCATGCGCTGTACTACTGGCGCTCCAGTCCCGGCAGCACGGCGGCGGACATCTCCGCCAAGACCTACTGCATTGAGGCGGGTATTGCGGCGCTCAAGGCGCATTACGAGCGCTGCGGCGTGGCGGTGGATGATGTGACCCTTATTCCCGGTACCCCCGGTTATTACAAGACCGATTACACCATCGCGCATCCGGGCCGGGTCAGTATCCTGATCCCCACCTGCGACCACATCAAGGATTTGGAGCTGTGTGTGGAGTCCATCTACGACCGCACCACCTACCCGGATTTTGAACTCATCATCATCGAGAACAACAGCAGGCAGCCGGAGACGTTCCGTGCTTACAAGCGGATGGAGCAGGAGCATGCCAACCTGCACGTCGTCACCTGGCAGGGCAAGGGCTTCAACTACAGCGCCCTGAATAACTTCGGCGAGAAGTTCGCCACCGGCGAATATCTGCTGCTGCTGAACAACGACACCGAGGTCATCACCCCCAGCTGGCTGGAAGAGATGGTCATGTACGCCCAGCAAAAGCGGGTGGGCTGCGTGGGGGCCAAACTGCTCTATCCGGACGACACCATCCAGCATGCCGGTATCGGCTTTGGCATTGGCGGCGTGGCGGGCCACCTGCACAAATACTTCCCGGCGGCATCCGATGGCTACATGGGCCGCTTGAACTATGTGCAGGACGTCTACGGCGACACCGCTGCCTGCCTGCTCATCCGCCGTGAGATCTATCAGGAGCTGAACGGCCTGGATGAGAGCTATGCGGTGGCCTTCAACGATGTGGACTTCTGCGTCCGCGTCCGCGAGGCGGGTTATACAAACGTCTTTACCCCATTCGCCCAGCTCTACCACTACGAGAGCAAGAGCCGCGGCATGGAGGACAACCCCGAAAAGCAGAAGCGCTTCCAGGGTGAGGTGCTCCGCTTCCAGGCCCGCTGGGGCGACCTGCTGGCCAAGGGCGACCCCTGCACCAACCCCAACTTTGACATCCAGCGGGAGGATTTCGCGCTGAAGATCCTGCCGCTGGAATGACCCTCCCGGTCATGCTTCGCGTGTCCGTCAAGGCCGGAGCAGGATGGCGCAGGCTGTTCCGTTCGGAGCTTGTCGAGCGCCGCGACAGAGAAGAGGAGAATCCATTTGAAACTATCAGCTTGTATTGTAGTCTATAACGGGTACGACGAAGCGCTGAAGGCGGCACAGACCGTTTTGCGGTTCACCCGCCGCCACCCGCTGACCCTCTATCTGGTGGACAACGCCAGCCCGGACGGCAGCGGCCAAAAGCTGGAAGCAGCGCTGCACAGCGGCCTGCTGGCAGCAGGGGAGGGGCAGCAGGTCGTCGTCCGCTGCCGCACCGAGAACGGCGGCTTTGGCACCGGCCACAATATGGTCCTGCCGGAACTGGACAGCGACTATCACTTCATCCTCAACCCGGACATCCAGCTGACGGCGGACACCCTGAGCGACCTGGCCGACTGGATGGACCAGCACCCGGACGTCGTCATGGCCCGGCCTGCGCTTGTCTTCCCGGATGGCCGCCCCCAGCAGCTGCCGCTGCGCCGGTGTGCGCTCCGCCCCATGGTCTACCGCCAGTTGCCGGCGCTCAGGTTCTGGGCAAAGTACAACGATGCCTACCTTATGAAGGACAAAGACCTGACCCGCCCCACCGAGATCGAGTTCTGCACCGGCAGCTTCTCGGCGGTGCGCACCCGCACTTTCCGGGCAGTGGGCGGCTTCGACGAGAAGTACTTCATGTACGTGGAAGACGCCGACCTCACCCAGAAGATGCGCACGCAGGGCAAGGCATATCTTGTGCCGCAGTTCACGGCCATCCACGCCTGGCACCGCGCTGCCCACCGCAGCCTCAAGCCTGCCCTCTGGCAGACCGGCAACCTGCTGCGGTACTTCTCCAAGTGGGGATTCCAGTGGTGAACCCTCGAACCCTCTCCATCATCGCGAAGCGATGACTGAGAGGTTCATCCCCCAGAAAACCGCAAATGACATCAGGAGAACGGCCCCTTTGCAGAAAAATTTCTGTAAAGGGCCGTTCTTTCTTGCTTTTTTTTCGATTTGATAGTAAAATAAAGTGTAAAACTATCTGCGGTGGTCGGAGCACCCCCGGCAGAGCGGTTTTTCTGCAACTTTGTTGACAGCGGACGCAGCTCCGCTTTGAATATTACGAGGCCGGAGGAAACGAAGGCTTCGTATAGCTGCACAACTTTTTTCATTTTAATTAAAGGAGTGCACAAACGATGAAAGGTATTATTCTCGCCGGCGGCGCCGGCACCCGGCTTTACCCGTTGACCATGGTCACCAGCAAACAGTTGCTGCCTGTCTACGACAAGCCGATGATCTACTATCCTCTGTCCACCCTCATGCTGGCGGGCATCCAGGATATCCTTATCATTTCGACCCCCACTGACACGCCCCGTTTCGAGGCGCTGCTGGGCGATGGCAGCCAGTACGGCATCCATCTGCAATATAAGGTCCAGCCCTCTCCCGATGGCCTGGCACAGGCATTCATTCTGGGTGAGGAGTTCATCGGCGACGACTGCTGCGCCATGATCCTGGGCGACAACATCTTCTACGGCAACGGCTTCTCTAAGATCCTGAAGACCGCTGCCTCCAACGCCGAGACCAAGGGCCGCTGCACCGTGTTCGGCTACTACGTACCGGATCCGGAGCGCTTTGGCATCGTCGAGTTCGACGCCAACGGCAAGGTCCTGAGCGTGGAGGAAAAGCCGGAGCACCCGAAGTCCAACTACGCCATCACCGGCCTGTACTTCTACAACAAGGAAGTTGTCCAGATGGCAAAGCAGGTCAAGCCCTCTGCCCGCGGCGAGCTGGAGATCACCACCCTGAACGACATGTACCTCAAGAAGGGCGAGCTGGACGTCCAGCTGCTGGGCCGCGGCTTTGCCTGGCTGGATACCGGCACGATGGACAGCCTGGTGGATGCCGCCGACTTCGTGCGGATGATCGAGAAGCGGCAGGGCATCAAGATCAGCGCTCCGGAGGAGATCGCTTTCAAGTATGGCTGGATCGACCGCGACACGCTGCTGGAGAGCGCAAAGCGCTATGGCAAGAGCCCCTATGGCCAGCACCTGAAGAACGTGGCCGACGGAAAACTGAGATACTAAGAGGAGACCGCACATGAAAATCATCGTTACTGGCTGCAAGGGTCAGCTGGGCACCGAGATCATCAAGCAGCTCCGCGAGGGCCGCAGCGAGATCGGCCCCATCCCCGAAAAGCTGCAGAGCGCGACCGTCATCCCTGTGGACCTGCCCGAACTGGACATCTCCAACTACAAGATGGTGGATGACTTCATCCGCCGTCAGCGCCCGGATGTCATCATCAACTGCGCTGCCTACACCAACGTGGACGGCTGCGAGGTGAACCACGACGCTGCCTTCAAGGCAAACGCCCTCGGCCCCCGCAACCTGGCACAGGCTGCCACCAAGACCGGTGCCCGTCTGGTCCATGTCTCCACCGACTACGTCTTCTCCGGCCGCGAGAACGGCGGCATCGCACAGGATGAGGCCACCCTTCCCGGCCCCATCAGCGCCTACGGCTCCACCAAGCTCATGGGCGAGAAGTACGTGGAGCAGTTCTGCCACCGCCACTTCATCGTCCGCACGGCCTGGCTGTACAGCTACTATGGCAAGAACTTCGTCAAGACCATCGTGAACGCGGGCAAAAAGTTTGGCAAGCTGGAAGTCGTCAACGACCAGTGCGGCAACCCCACCAACGCGGTGGATCTGGCCCACGAGATCC
>OGRA01000879.1_pt1 | contig 30679 bp, 23 predicted proteins | sample 1553351 | NCBI WGS metagenome assembly OGRA01 (sample SAMEA2580056, study PRJEB22360) | human gut metagenome | biome: human gut; feature: human-associated habitat; material: faeces | place: Denmark | collected 2008/2010
ATCTGAGTGTGGCTCAGGTGGCAGAACGGGCTACCTGTTCACCGCTTACTGTGTCTCGAATTGAAAAAGGTATTCCAACTGTTGCTATAGGAATTTATATGCGTGTGCTGTATGCTTTGCAGCTCGATGATGATATTTTACTGCTTGCCAAAGAAGATAAAATGGGAAAAGCTTTGCAAGATTTGAGTTTGAAAACAAGAGAACGTGCATCCAAGAAAGAATAATCTATGAAAAAGTTGTATGTATATGCCGATTTCGATTGGCTCAAAGAAGTGGAACTCATTGGCGAATTAGGCTATGAGTCTCTTCGTGGTGCGGACAGCTATAGTTTTACGTTCAATAATGAATGGTTAAGGCAGCACAGCGATCTGTTTTTGAGTGACGACCTGAACAATTATCCCAGTCAGCAATATACACAACCGGACAAGGATATATTCGGATGTTTTTCTGATGCCTTGCCGGATCGTTGGGGACGAACTTTGTTGTTGCGTCGTGAGCAAATTGCGGCAGCGGAAGAAAAGCGACCTGTAAGAAGATTGTCTTTTTTCGATTTTTTGACTGGTATCGATGATTTCTCCCGAATGGGTGGATTCCGTTTTAAGGAAACCCCTGATAGTGAATTTATAAATGTAAGTGAATCGTTGAAAATCCCACCTCTGACAGATATTCGGGAGTTGATTGCAGCCAGTGCTGAGATTGAGAAGAGCGAAGAAAACAATATGCTCCCCGATAGGAAATGGATTGCACAACTTGTGCAACCTGGGACATCATTAGGAGGAGCAAGGCCTAAAGCTAATGTAATAGATACGGATAAAACTCTTTATGTTGCTAAGTTCCCGTCTCGTAAGGATGACTATGATGTTGGGCTTTGGGAGCATTTTAGTCACTTACTTGCTAAAAAAGCAGGGATAAACGCAGCAAAAACCAAAGTGTTGGCTACAAGAGAAAAATATCATACATTGCTGTCACAACGCTTCGATAGAACTAATGATAGCAAACGTATTCATTTTGCATCTGCCATGACCTTATTGGGGCTGAGTGATGGTGACAATGCAACTACCGGGCATGGTTATCTGGATATAGTCGACTTTATTATTCAGAGCTGTACCGATGTGGAGCGAAACCTACAGGAACTATACCGCCGTGTGGCTTTCAATATTTGTATCGGCAATACTGATGACCATTTTCGCAATCACGGTTTTCTTTTGACTGCAAAAGGTTGGACACTATCTCCTGCATATGACATGAATCCCACGCTGAGTGAGTATCAAAGTTTGCTTGTTTCATTAACTTCTAATAAAGCAGAGCTGAGTATTTTGCTGGATGCTTGCGAAGACTACATGCTAAACCGTAAAACAGCAGAAAAGATTATTTCGGAGGTTGTTGAAGCTGTAAAAGGATGGCGCGAATTGGCAACACGATTAAGTATTTCCAAGAGAGAAGCGGATATGTTTGCCGGAGTGTTGGATGGGCGATATAAGGCGGAATGACTATTATAGTGTGCCAAATTACCAAGCAAAAATGCGCCAAATTGCCAAACGATACGAGATAGATGGTTGATTTGTATGTGATTGAATAATAAGATGCGATTGAAGTTTTGTGTTATGCTGAGCGAACATAATGTTTGTGTAGCATAATTTTTTGAAAGATGAAATTCATTGATGAAATAGATAAAAGCGGTAAATGTGTTTTTGTACATAGCTTGATGCCAATTGTAGTCATTCCTTTAAATGATGTTTTTGTTGCTTATATACTTGGCTATATGAAGAATTAGATGTATTTTTGTTTGTAATTTAACGAGGATAATTTAAATACTAATGTCGAATAATCAACAAATGATGCTGAATAGAATAAAAGTGGTACTTGCAGAAAAGCAAAGAACCAATAGATGGTTGGCAGAGCAAATGGGTAAGTCCGAGAATACAATTTCAAGATGGTGTTCTAATAAGTCACAACCATCCCTTGATATGTTGGTTAAAGTTGCAGAATTACTTAATGTTGACCCTCGTCAACTTATAAATGGTGAGACAAAAATTTAGTTATGGCAATAAAGAAGACTCAATTATATAGCATACTTTGGGAAAGTTGCAATATCCTACGCGGAAGCATGGACGCAAGTCAATACAAGAACTATGTATTGACTATGCTGTTCTTGAAGTATATCAGCGACAAAGTTAAATCTGATTCAGACATATTCTTTGACCTTCCTGAAGGATGCTCTTTCAATGACATCGTTACTCTTAAAGGGAAAACCAATATAGGCGAGGAGATTCAGAAGAAACTCCATGCTATAGCCCGAGCGAATCCTCGATTGGATCACATTATCAACGAAGCTGATTTTGATGACTCGACAAAACTCGGATCAGGGAAGGCTAAGGTTGATACATTGACAAGTCTCATTTCTGTTTTTCAGCGGGATTTCCTTGATTTTAGTAAGAACCGTGCAGGTGATGACGATCTTATCGGAGATGCGTATGAATATCTGATGAAAAATTTTGCCGCAGAGAGTGGTAAAAAGAAAGGTCAGTTCTATACTCCTGCTGAGGTTTCTCGCTTAATGGCTCGTCTGATAGGCATACATAAAGACAATCGACCGCAGATTTCCATATATGACCCGACTTGCGGCTCGGGATCATTGTTGCTTCGTGCTGCTGCGGAATATTCCAAGCATCGTGATGGTGTTTCTATATTTGGTCAGGAACTAGATGGGGCAACACGAGGTATGGCGGTTATGAATATGTATCTTCATGGTTATGACGACCCGGAGTTAGAAGTCGGAGATACTATTGAAAAGCCATTCTTTAAATCAACCTCAAATCAACTGGAAACATTCAACTATGTCGTTGCCAATCCTCCATTCTCTCAGAAAGGATGGATAAAGGGAGACATTAAGACTAATGACATCTTTGGCCGATGGGGAAACTCAGACAATCTACCGCCCATTCCACCGGTTGGCTATGAAGATTACGCATTTTTGCTCCACATTATCAAGTCTATCAATTCCCAAGGACGGGGAGCTTGTATATTGCCAAACGGAGTTCTGTTTCGTGGCAATGAAGAGGAGGCTGTTAGGCGGAAAATTATTGAGAAACGGTATATTAGAGGTATCATAAGTCTGCCTACAAACTTGTTTTTTGGTACTGGAATTCCAGCTTGTATTATCATTATTGACAAAGCTAAGACTTCGACATCAAAAGGCATTTTTATGATTGATGCTCGCTCTGGATTCGCAAAAGATGGAGCAAAGAATCGACTTCGTGAACAGGATATTCGTCGTGTATTTGATGCATGGGAAACTCTTGAAAATCTCGAAGCAAATGGTAACCTTGATGATAAAGAGGAAACCATACCTCATTTTGCCCGATTCGTACCTTACACCGAAATTACCAACGAGCGAAATGATTGCAATCTCAATGTGTCACGTTATATAACACCAGTCGATACTGAAATTCAGCAAGATCTTTATGCTCACCTCAAACTAAACGGAGGATTACCTGCCAAGGATATAGAAGATGGATTTTCTTATCTTTGGCGACACTGTCCGACACTCAAAGACGAGCTGTTTGAGCCATTGGAGGAAAATTATTATAAACTGTGCGTCGGACGCAACGAGATTCCAAACACTATTACACACAATAAGGAATTCTGTACTTTAAGTGGATTCTTTTCGGAAGCAGTAGAAAAATGGTATAAACTTGTGTCACAACAGATGTTTGCGCTTGCTCTCGGATGCCAGCCTAAAAAACTTATAGCAGACTGGAGTGAGTCACTCCTTAAAATGCTCTCCGAAATCGATGGTCTCGTTGACAAATACACGATATATGACATATTGCTAAACTATTGGAATTCAGTTATGCAAGATGATTGTTATCTGATTTCTCGCTATGGTTGGACGGTAGAATTGTCTTGTGATGTTCTTACGACCGATAAAAAATCTAAAGAGGTAAGGTTCGTTCCTAAAAAGAATCCTACCTTCAGGGATTATAATTGCGATTTGTTGCCAGTTCATGTTGTTATCAATCAATATTTCAAAGAAGAGAACAATGTGGTCAATAAAGCTGAAGAGCGTGTGTCACAACTCAAAGGTGAGATAGAACAGATGGAGGAGGAATACCCCGAGGAACTTAACGATACTGTTACCGAAATCATAAGCAAATATATCTACGCTATATGTCCTAAACCTTTGGAGGGAGAAAAAGATGTTTTAGAGACATATCTTGCTATTAACGAAAAAGGAAAGATTGGCAAAGAGAAACGCGAAGCTATAATAGCTGAAAATCGGAATGTTTTCGACCGTCTTAGTGATTTGAGTGTAAGTGCAATTAAATATCGGTTGAAGGAAGTTGTCAATTATGCGGCATTGCCAGATGAAACCATTAAGTTATATAAAAAATATATTGACTTTAACAGAGAGTTGGCTGATGCTAAGACAGATGTTAAACAAAAGATATTAAAGTTGACCAAACTTGTTGTTGAAAAATATCCAACTTTACAAGAATCGGAAATTAAGGATATGGTTGTCAACGACAAATGGCATACCGCTATAGTTGGTGGAGCCATTAGTGCGGCTTTCGATGTAACCGTGGATATTGAACAACAAGTTACTGCTCTTGCTGATCGTTACGCTCGACGTCTATCTGATATTGAGTTATCGGTACGTGGATTTGAAGAAAAGGTTAATTCTCACCTCGCTAAAATGGGTTTTGAAGTATGATTGAAACTAAATTCAAACAAACTGAGTTGTGCCAAATACCAGAGGATTGGGATATAGGCACCTTTGCTGATTTCTTAATAACTTTTTCTGCGGGGGCTACCCCTTATCGAGGTATCCCTGATAACTTTGTTGGTACAATCCCATGGATTTCAAGCGGAGAGCTAAATTATTGTGAAATTGAAAATACTCGAGAGCACATATCTTCAGACGCTCAAAAGAATACTCATCTTACGTTGCATAAACCGGGAACATTCCTTATTGCAATTACAGGGCTTGAAGCTGCGGGGACTAGAGGGCGATGTGCCTTTGTTAAAATTCCCACAACGACAAATCAGTCATGTCTTGCAATCAATAGCACTGACAAGATGACTGTGAAATATTTGTTTTGGTTTTATCGTCAATGGAGCGATTATCTTGCTTTCAATTTTAGTCAAGGTTCAAAACAGCAAAGCTTTACGGCAGAGATAGTAAAACGTCTTCCATTATATGCGCCGAAATATAAAGAGCAAGAGAGAATCGCAGAAGCATTGAGCGATTTAGATAAGTTAATTCGTGAACTTGATACTCTGATTGAAAAGAAACGGTCTATAATGCAGGGGACTATGCAAGATCTCCTAACAGTTCGTCGTCGACTTCCCGGTTTCGATGAACCATGGAAAGAAGAAACTGTAGATAATATCTGTATAAGATTTGATAATCTGCGCATTCCTGTCGCTGAAGCTCTTCGAAAAAAAGGAAATATTCCGTATTATGGAGCAAATGGAATTCAAGACTATGTTGATGGTTTTACCCATGATGGAGAATATATCCTGTTAGCAGAGGACGGTGCAAACAATCTTATAGATTATCCCATTCGATATGTTAAAGGTAAAATATGGGTTAACAATCATGCCCATGTTTTACAGGGTAAACCAAATAAAGCTGACACTCGATATTTATCATACGGCCTTAAGACCATAGATTTTGAATCTAATATAGTTGGCAATGGACGTGCAAAATTAAATGCAAAAACCTTAATGGATTTGCGTGTCGTAATTCCATCCACTACCGCAGAGCAAATTGCAATCGCAGAAGTCCTCTCAGACATGGATGCTGAGATTGAGACACTGGAGTCAAAAAGGGATAAATATATTGCAGTCCGTCAAGGCATGATGCAGCAGTTATTAACAGGAAAAATTCGTTTAATATGAACACGATACCATTAGTAGATTCGGAACGCACAACTCAAAACCGTGTTGTTAATCTCCTCCACGATTACTGTGGCTATCAGTATCTTGGATATAAACAGAATGCCGATAACCTTCCAATTATTCCTGAAATTCTCGGAAAGTTTATAAAAGATACACAACACGCCTCAAATACGGAGATTGATAAAGTTCTTCGCTTGCTCGACTTGGAAATAAGCCGATGTCATGACAAGGATACGCTGTTTCAGAGCAATCTGAACTTCTATAGTTATCTGCGCTATGGAGTAAATATTCAAGGTGATGACGGACATAGTAAAACAGTCAAAATTATTGAATGGTCCGAGGATAATGTGGCCGACAATATATTTTCTTTGGCAGAAGAGGTAACAGTCCATCGTAATATAGAGGAATATCGTACGCGGCGTCCAGACATAGTAGTATATGTCAATGGAATGGCTCTTGGAGTTATTGAATTGAAGAAATCAACTGTTAGCGTAAAGGACGGTGTACGCCAGCAAATTCGCAACAATGGTAAAGATAATGAGATATGTCATTTTTTTGTGCCTGCCCAATTTCTTTTTGCCGGAAACGATAGTGAAGGAGTGCATTATGGTACAATACTAACTCCGGAAAAGTTTTGGTTGCGTTGGAAAGAACCAACAGGTCAAAGTTATCCCAATGATACGTCCACTCCCGAACCAATTCCTGAGCTATTTCCAAGATCAGAATTTCCTAATGAGCTTGATCGTTCATTGCTTCAGATGCTTGAACCGAAAAGAATTTTGCGTCTTATTCATGACTGCGTTGTATATGACGGAGGTATTAAAAAAGTTTGTCGTCCAAACCAATATTTTGCATTCGAGGCAGCAAAACCACGCATCCGCAATAAGCAAAGTGGTATTATCTGGCACTCGCAAGGTGCCGGCAAAAGTTTGATGATGGTATGGCTGGCTCAATGGATATTGGAGAATATGCCAAATGACCCGCGTGTTGTTATTATCACCGACCGTGATGAACTCGACAAACAAATTGAGAATGGATTCAAAGATGCCGGTCATAAACCAATTCGTGCCAAAAGCGGAAATCATCTTCTTTCGATGCTGTCAGAAGTTGAACCTAATTTGATTTGTACCCTTATTCATAAATTCGGTATTGCAGGACAGGAGGACTCCGCTTTTTCTCCTGAAGAGAAGAAACTTCGAGGAAAATGCTCACCAGAGCAATATATGGCTGCACTTGCAGAAAAACTGCCGAAAGGATTCAAGGCTAAAGGCAATATATTTGTTTTTGTTGACGAATGCCATCGTACACAAGGTGGTATACTCAACAAAGCCATGAAAAAAATCATGGGCGATGATGTTATGCTCATTGGTTTTACTGGAACTCCATTGCTGAAACAACAAAAGAGTAAACTTACATCGAGAGAAAACTTTGGCAATTATATCCACACATATAAATTTAATGAGGCGGTTAAGGATCAGGTGATTCTCGATCTACGTTATGAAGCTCGCGAAATAGAGCAGAATCTTGAAAACGAGCAGGCCGTTGACCAACTTTTTGAACACATTACGCGCAATCTTAGTTCGAAAGCAAAAGAGGAGTTAAAAAGCAGATGGGCTGTGATGAAGAATCTTTTTTCGAGTCGTGACCGCGTGCGTAAGATTGTAGCCGACATTGTAAAGGATATGCAACTCATATCATGCCTTCGGGAAGGTTGGGGTAATGCAATGCTGGTTTGCGATAGCATTTATCAGGCTTATCGTTGTTGGGAGGTCTTTCAGGAAACACAACTTAAAGGACATTGTGCAGTCGTTTCAAGTTTTAACGGTAAAGATGCGAGTCCGGAAGAATCATCTTCGGGCGAAACACAAAGCGAGGCTGAATATAAAGCAGAGATGGCTAAAAAGATGTTTAAGGACCGCACTCCCGAAGAATTTGAGGAATGGGCTAAGACTCAATTTGTCGACCATCCAGGTGACATGAAACTACTGATTGTGGTAAGTAAACTACTTACTGGTTTTGATGCTCCATCGGCTACCTATCTCTATCTTGATAAGAAAATGGAGGGGCATGATTTGTTTCAAGCTATCTGTCGCGTAAACCGTACAAACAACGAGCATGAAGAAAAAGAGTTCGGGTATATAGTCGACTACAAACAGCTTTTTAAGAATATTGAAGATGCGGTCAATGATTATACTACTGGAGCATTTTCAGATTACGACAAGGAAGATGTGGAAGGATTGTTAACGGATCGATTTGAGAATGCCAAGCGCGATTTGGACACGGCACTTGAACGTGTAGAGCATCTTTGTGAGCCTGTTGCTCATCCAAAAACGACCAACGAATTTTTTGATTACTTTGTATTCGACCAACGCAGCACGGAGCCTGATGAAGAAGAAGCTGCAACTATTCGAAGTGCCCCCATACGCGAAGCCTTCTATAATGCTGTAAAAATTCTTGTGACCCGTTATTCTGCAATTGCGCTTGAAATGGAGAGAGCTGGTTATACGACTGAAGAGGCGCAGACTATATTTGAGCGTATCAAGAATTTTGATAATATTCGGAATGCCATAATGCGCCGTGCCGGAGATATTGTTGACATGAAACTGTATGATCAGCAGATGAGAAACATACTTGATATGTATATAGATGCTAAGTCCTCAAAGGTGCTTGCCATGCTTGAAGACTTTTCATTTCTTGACCTTGTGCTTGACGGTAACTCAGAGGAAGCAGAACATGAGGCTGAGGAAGCACTTGGAGGAAAGGATGGTGTCGCTTCAACGATTACTGCCAATGTTCGTCGTGTAGTTAACCGTAAACGTGAGAGTAATCCAGAAGAATATAGAAAATTCTCAGAACGCATAAATCGACTGCTCGCAGAGTATCGCCAAGGAGTTCTTGACTATAAGGAATATCTCAAAGTAATAGCTGAGTTGGCTCGTGAACTTGGGAATCGTACATTCGACCCTAGACTCGACACCCAAGGCAAACAAGCATTATTTGATAATCTAGGCGAAGATGTGGCATTAACTCTGGAGGTCTATCAACTTATCAAAGTTAATGCTAAGCAAGGATTTAGGACGAATGATGTAAAGAAAGCTAAGCTTCGTAGGGCCTTAGAATCATTCACTGCATCTAAACCATTTGATGTAGATGACATTCTCCGTATTGTAATAAATAATCCTGAGTTTTAATGCATATCATAAAAGTAGCAGATATTGAAATTGAGGTTGAACGCAAATCCATTAAAAATTTGCATTTGGCTGTCTATCCTCCAGATGCGAGGGTACATATCTCTATGCCTGATTATCTGACAGATGATGATGCTAGAAATTTTGTCTTGCAAAAACTGGAATGGCTTCGTACTCAGATAGAGGAAGTGCTTGCCCAACCTCGACAAACGAAACGGCAATTCGTATCGGGCGAGAGCCATTATTTATTTGGTCAACGGTATCAACTAATTGTAGAAGAGTTGCCTCACTATGCAAATAATATGGAACTTAAAGGTAACAAACTTTATATGTTTTTGAAACCTGGCACTTCTATTGAAACAAGAGCAGAACTAATGCGTACCTGGTATAGGTATCATCTTAAAAAGGAATTGGAATCAATGCTCCAATGCTGGGCTAATAAACTTGAAGAGAATCCTTTTAAATGGCAGGTCAAGCAGATGAAGACTGAATGGGGCAGTTGCATTCCCTCAAAGCGTCTGCTTATCTTTAATCTTGAACTTGCCCGAGTACCACGTGAGTGCATTGAGTTTGTGATTGTACATGAGTTTTGTCATTTTAAAGTTGATACTCATAACAAGATTTTTGAGATGTTGATGAACAAACGTCTTCCAAATTGGCGAACTCTGCGTCAAAAACTGAATACATTTGTGGCACTACCATACAAAGAATAATGCAACATATGAATCGAATAATACTAATCGGCAATGGTTTTGACTTGGCACATGGGCTTCCTACTAGATATGAAGATTTTATAAACTGGTATTGGGAGAAACGAGTTGATTCTTTTACAGGAAATCTTACGCCTATATCGGAGGATTGTCTTTGTTCTATCAAAATTACTTCAGACAATTATAATCGTTATTGGAATGTTTTTGCATCTAATCTTCCAAGATATATCAATAAGCCATCAGGTAAAGAGGTTATTGATAGTATTGCCAATGACTCTGAATCTTTTGAGTTTTTGTTGTCTCCGTTTTTTAAGAATATATGCACTTGTATTGAGACCAAAGGGTGGGTTGACATAGAAAAGGAGTATTATGATTTATTGCGAAATGCGATTGTAAATCCGGACAACTGTAATTATACAATTTCAGAAATCAACAAACAGTTACATTATATTCAAGGGCTTTTAGCTCAATATCTTTCTTCTATCAAAACTGAGAATATAACGTGCAATGCGGAGATACAACGTTGTATTTATGGAACTATTTGTAAAGATGATATTAGTATTTCACAATTACAAGTTTACTATGACTACGTAGATTATTTAATCCAACAAGGCAATGTGTACCAACAGCTACTCTGTAAATATGGTTTTGAAAGTTCCGATAGGCACTTTATGGCAGAGAATATCAAACAGCTCAGAAAGAAATTTTCAGACTCGTCAGGGATAGAAGAAATTTACCTAAAGGATTTAATAATTCCCGAGAATATTATGTTACTTAATTTTAATTATACTGGAGTAGCAGACAAATATGGGTATTTGAAAGTTGCATCTATAAATCATATTCATGGAGATTTGAATAATCTTAATAGCATAATATTGGGTTATGGTGATGAGCTTGATGAGGATTATAGAGATTTCCTTAAACAATCAGATAATGAGTGTTTAAGAAACATCAAATCTATAAAGTATTTAGAGTCGGGAAAATATCGTAATTTGCTTCAGTTCATTGAATCTGCTCCATATCAAGTTTATATCATGGGGCATTCTTGTGGCAACTCGGACCGAACTTTGCTAAACACCTTGTTTGAACATAAAAACTGTGTTTCAATAAAGCCATATTATTATCAAAAAGATGATGGCTCAGATAACTATCTGGAAATAGCACAAAATATATGTCGTAATTTTACTGACATGAAGCTAATGCGTGATAGAGTCGTTAACAAAATGTTTTGTGAACCATTACCACAATATATTAAATGATTTTATATGGCAAAAAATATAGAAATACGAAATAGCACAGCAGAGTTCCTGATTTTTCAATTAGAGGGAAAAGAACCTTTCCATTAGTGTCATCAGTGTGTGAACAGGATATAGCTTTCAATTACAAAACAATAAATTATATGGTAGTATTACAAGATTTTAGCGCATCAAGGATAATTTTGCTAGACTCGGAACCATTGATGACAACTTCTGGAAATATTAAAATAATGATGATAATATTTTTCGAATACTCCAATCTGAATATCATTTGCTGTAATTTTATCTATATTAATTTGTATATCAAAATTATATCATGTTCGTATGTATTTGTAAATTAGAGTTTCGAATAACTTTGCAAAATGATAACTTTCTGAAATTTTACCCGGTTGGATAAGTGTATGTGTCCAAAATACTTCGAGGGACAAAATTTTGTCCCTCGAAGCCACTCTGGGGGACAAACGGGGGACAAAAATGCGGAAAAAATAAGCAAACAAGAGAAAATATGACTCTCAAAACAGCTTATTTAATCTCTATTTAAGTGATTTTATATCAATGTATTATGGCTGTTTTTTTTTGTGTAATATGTTGACAATCAATTGATTGCGCTATTTGCCGATGCAGCATATTTACATCACTGATTATCAGTGACTATTCATTTTAATCGGTACAACCTCCGTTTTAACAAGTACACAGAATGTAGGGACAAATGCAAATCATTGTATTTCATAGCTTTGCATATACGTGTTGTACCACCTCTTTTCAGTCCTTTTGTAGAATGTCCGTTATCAGTTTCAACGTGTTGAATGATAGGGCTTTTCCGTATGGATGTTACAGAACGCTTGTTGAATACAAAGATAATGCTTTTCTTGGAATTTCTGCGGTTTGCGGTGGGATTTTTGCGTTCTGATTATTTGGGGGGACTTGATTCGTTTGAAAAAGTGTAGCGAAACCGTATTATTCGTTTGAAAAAGTGTTTGTATGCCATAAATGGTACACTTCTATTCGGGGGAGACCATTATATCCTATCGGGTATAATTCCGCTTTTTATTTCAATATTATACCCGAAATGGTATAAATCAATAAACTTGGCTGAACTCCATAATGTCGAGCATCTGATATAGTATTCCGTCAATAGCGGAATGCCAACTTTGGTGAAAATGACCATAATACCAATGGCTCACCGAGTGGTTGTTGGTTTTGAGATGGTTAAGAAGCATATCCATTACTTCTCTTTCAAGTTGTACATCCTCAAGAAGTAATGGATCGTTCTCTGCCCATTGATTGAGGTTGCTTTTTAAGAATAGCTCACAATGTGATGGCGCGGTATGTGTGACAACTGTATCAATTAAGAAATCTGCACTGATGGTGTTTATCTTATCAGCGTCGTAAACAGGAACTTCATTCTGCCAATATAAATTGCGAGGAATATCATTTTCTTGCGACTCATTGGAGTGAACACGATATTTCCGTTTGTTCCATTCATTTATGCGATAAATACGGTCAATAGAGATAGCTCCACCTACACAAAGGATGGTATGATTGCAGGCTTGAAGAATAGTATAATCAGGAACAGCGATGAAGCGTTTGTAGTTGAATGTTGTTCCATCGAAATAAGCAGGATTATCATGATTGCCACGCACAAATACAATCCAATTGTTGGCTTGATTCATTCTCTTGGCATTTCGTCTAATCATTTGCTCATAGTATTCTTTCTTTTCAAAGCCAAAACCACAATCCCCAGCAACAATCAATAGGGTGTCCGTCAACTTATATTGAATGCAGAGTTTGAACACTAACTGATTAAAGTCTCCATGAATATCCCCCGAAACAATGATTGTCTTGGCTTCGGGAAAAGATAGTGAGAATGCGTTGCTATAATTCATCTTATGTTCCTGTTAATAGTACTTATAGATAGAATTAATCTTCGCCAAACAACCCTTTTTCTTTCCACACCTTGATTTCCTTGTCAAAATCAGAAAGATATTCTTTGTCTTGAATCAAGCGGAATTTGTCGTATTCAGCGTATGCTTTTTCTTTCGCTTGTTCTGCGGAAATAGTTCCAGCATTATTCAAGGTGTCATATTTGTATAAAGCCAAGAACTCATCCAATTGTTTTTTCCAGTCTGCCATCGTGGTAATAATCTGTCGTTCTGCACGAAGTTCCGCAAAATCAAGGAATGCAGTTGATAGATGATTTAAGGCAGAGGCTTCCTTGTCGGACAAGTAGTTTTTGGCAACTATTGTGTCTGACTTTTGAACTCTGCCATCAGGTGCATTTTTCCAAGTGGTAAGTCCCATGTGAGGCATTTTGGCATCTGCTCTTGAATATACGATTTCAGCAGCCGTTTGATGGGTAACAGCCCAATGCATCATATTCTGTACCATTTTGAAAAACAGTTGGGTCGTTTCAGATTTGGGGTCATAATCGGCACTACATTCGGCATATACATCAGTGATTTTTTGATAATATCGGCGTTCTGAAGCACGTATTTCCCGGATGCGTTCTAATAAATCATCAAAATAATCTTTGCCAAAATGTTTTCCTTGTTTCAATCGTTCATCATCTAACACGAATCCTTTGATTATCATTTCTTTCAAAACAGATGTCGCCCAAATTCTGAATTGAGTGGCTTGGTAACTGTTCACACGATAGCCTACGGCAATGATTGCATCCAAATTATAGAACAATGGTGTCCGTTCTACGTCTCGTTCTCCTTCTGATTGAACTATCCCAATTTTTCGGATAGTTGCCTCTTTGGTAAGCTCGCCTGATTCATAAATCTGCCCAAGATGATAGTTGATAGTGCGCACATCTACTCCAAACAAATCAGCCATACGCTTTTGTGACATCCAAAAAGTTTCACTGTTGAAAATAACTTCAATTCGTGTCTCTCCTTGCTTTGTTTTGTAGAGTAAAATATTGGATGATAGGCTATGGCTAAGCAATTCAGTAGTAGGTGTCTCCTGTCTGAAATATTCTCTTGCCATTTGTACTTGTGGCTTTTTGCCATCGGCATTTTCTGCAATTATCAGACAAGCCATGCGTGATAAATGTATATTTTCTACTTTTCGGATTGAGCCGGAGCCTAATTTGACCATTTCAACCATATGGTTGAAATGGTCGGCTATATTAAGTCTTTTATGACTGGCTATCGCAATAGCCTTGTTTATGGTGCGTGTAAATTTTTGATAGGTACTATAGCCTAATGCAACGCACAAATCACGAGAAGTCCAATACTCTGAACCGCTTTCATTTTGCTTTTTTATCTGCTCAAAATCAGAGCGGATAGGGGATATGTTATTTTCTTCAATCATCCTTAGTACATTTTAGAATTGCGAAAGCTTACTTATATAAATCCGGTCTCAATTCTTTATCATGCTTCCTGATAATTTCTTCCATAAGAGAGCCTTTCGGAACTATTTCATAGGAATAGGCTCTTTCAAATGCTTGTCGTCCGGCATCTGTCATAAGCCCAAGCCCTCGGTCTTCAAGATTTATACAGCGTTCTTTGTTTAATTCAGTCCAATGACTTCTTTTTCGACGAGGTGAAAGCCGTTGTACAAGACGTCCGTCAGGTAATTTCTTTATAGTTGAATCAATCCACCCGAAGCATAATGCTTCCTCAACGACCTCAATGTATGGAATACATTTGTATGTAGGCTGTTTAGAGCGTGAAGTGATAACCCAACACGATTTCGCTTGGTTGTGGTTAGCCTTCAGCCAATTTCTCAGCTCGATGCGGTCTGTGAAGTCCAGTAGATTGATAATTTCCATATTACTCGTAATTCAAATTATATGTTATAGTGCATCCGATTATACAAATATTTATTTATGCTGCAATCACCTGACTGATAAGTTTTACATAATCAATAAGCGATTTTGGACTATCACGGAAAATGGTGGTAAACTTATTGAATGGCGGTTGTTGTAATACCACAGTGGCAATATCGCCATTCTCACATACATAGCGGATGAGTGTACGCAGATACTCCTCTTGCATACGGGTTAGTTCCGCACCATGAATCAATGCACGATATTTCTCTAATGCTGCTTCCTGTTCTATACCAATGATGGAACGGATGAAAGCAGCCACGTTATGCTGATAAGGCTTTGTTTTTGTTTGTGCATCAAATTCTTCTTTGGATCCTAATTCTTCCCAGAAAATTTGTTCCAATCGAGCAATGTCCTGTTCAGACAACGGTTCAAGGTGGTATATCTTCTGCAAAGTGTCATCGTCTGACAGATGTTCTTTGAGGTAGTCCTCCACCCTGCGGCGATAGGTACGGATAGGGGTTATATTAACACCTGAATTATCTTCTTCAAAGGTATCCGTTACATTGATGGTAAATGTTTGTCCTGCCGTGCCGCCATCCAAGTATTGGATAAGCTCACGAAGCTCCCGTCTGATGCGTTCAAGCGAGCCAAGACTTTTAGATTCCCAGAAATGAGCGGACAGCACCTTGTTCAGCACATCCATCTTGGCCATCACTTGCGGAATGGAGGCTTTCTTCTCTTTGAGATAACCGGCTATATCCATTATTTTCCGCTCAGATGATGTGGAGTTGACCGTTTCATCAACCAATGCAAGTTGAGATTTAAGTACAAGAGCGTCAAACTTTAAAGCAGAAGTGTCTGTCGTTGCATTTTTGAATAAAGGTGAGATATTTCCTTTCATTGCCGCCACATCACCAAGAGTCAAACAGGTCATAGCTTCCGGCATGGCGTATGTTTCTACAGCTCTCAGTTGAAGGCGCACATCAATCCGATTTCTGTTCAGTTCGGCTACCTGCTTGTGTAATATGTCGGCAAGGTTGTCGTGAAAAGCCTTTGATTCCTCCTTACTTTGATACGCTCCATCCTGTAAGGCGAATTTAATATCCGTGCGAAGATTAAAAAGCAGGCTTACGATGGATTGCGATTTGGTGGGCTTGGCACCTTCGGGGTTCATCTCAAAATATTCAAAGTTTCGATAGAAGTCGAAGATTAAAAATTCTTCCTTATCTCTGCCTTCGCCAAACAGGTTCTCACACAGACGTGTGCCTCTGCCTATCATCTGCCAGAACTTTATCTTGGAGTGGATAGGTTTGAAGAAAACCAAGTTTACGATTTCAGGCACATCAATGCCCGTGTCGAGCATATCTACAGATACGGCAATTTGTGGTTGCTTTTCTGCATCAGCAAACTTGTCAATCAGATCGGATGAATACTTTTCATAATTATCAATCACTCGGCAGAAATCCGCTCCTAAGTCGGGATAAAGGGCTGCAAACCGTTCTGCTATGAATACGGCGTGCTTGTGGTTGTAGGCAAATATGATGGTTTTACCTATCATGGTATCGTCCTTCACACGGATGCCGTCGTTCATCAGCCTGTTTAGCACATGGTCAACGGTATCTTGGTTGAAGATGTATTTGAATATCTCCACTGCATTGATTTTGCGGCTGTATGGCTCATCCGGCTCCAGCCCCGCCTTCATCTTCTCATACTCGAAAATCTCTTCCAACTGTTCCCGCTCTTCCGGGGTAAGTTGTTCAGGGTCAATTCCTGTGGTCAGAATCTTTGAGTTGTCTTTTATTGCTCTGAATGGGTTCAGATAACCATCTGCTACCGCTTCGTCATATTCGTAGCTGTCGGTCGGTTCGCCCTGCTCCATGCCGAACAGGTCGTATGTAGAGCGGTCAACTTCATCACGTGGAGTTGCCGTCAGTCCTAAGAGCAGGCAATCGAAATACTCAAAGATTGCTCCATATTTACCGAATACACTGCGGTGTGCTTCGTCAATGATGATAAGGTCAAATCTGCCTAATGAGAATGTTTTTGCATCCCTGTCCAGATGTCCTATCATGGTCTGATAAGTGGAGAATAGGATTCGTGCCGATATATCCACATCGCTGTCACGCAAGGAACTGACCGTCATGTTGGGCAATAACTTAGTGTAATTCTTTTTTGCCTGATTGACCAGTTCGATACGGTCGGCAAGGAACAGCACGTTTTTCACCCAATTGTTTCGCACCAGCACATCCACGAGCGAGATGCTGACACGTGTCTTTCCTGTTCCGGTAGCCATCACCAATAGGGCACGGCGATGCTTGTCATTATAATGCTTGCAGACAGATTCGATTACTCGTTTCTGATAGTTGCGGTTGGTTATCTTGTCCGAAATCTGTAAATCGGTAATGTCGTTGCGTCCACGTTGCGCTATCATTCTGCGCAACTCGTCAATGGTATGGAATCCCATCACTTTGCGCGACGGATAACCAATGCCGTCTATTAAGTGAGTTTCAAAACCATTGGTATAATAGATAACCGGACGAGAACAAGTGTAGCGTGTTGCCAGACAGTCGGCATACAATTCCGCTTGGTGGCGACCTACTGTCGCATCTACACTGGTGCGTTTGGCTTCCACTACTGCCAGTGGTGTTCCGTCTGCATCAAACAGTACATAGTCCGCATATCCAACACCGCTCTCATTGGGCATACCCTGTACTTCTATCTCTATTCCGGCTTGACGGGGGATGATTTCACCTTTATGTTCAGAAACTTTCCAATCTGCTTCGTGAAGCAACAGGTCGATATACAATTTCCGGGTTTCCGCTTCCGAGAGGTCGTTTACAACAGGCTGTGCATCCACCGTTGTAGGTTGTGCATCTGAACTTTCTTTCACCGCTTTTGCGGCAGTATCGGCAGTCTGCGTGGTAGCAGAAGATGCTTGCTCTGTTTGAGGAACAACGGCAAGGTTGCTTGGTTGGGGTGATTGGGGAATCAGCTCTTTGTCAAAGTCTGGCAATGTGTCAATCACCTGCCAAGCCAATAGGATGGAACCAATGATGTAATAGAGATTTAGTACAGCAAAGAAAGACTCTCTGCGCCCCACAAATCCGTCACTGGCGTGTGCAGCATTGTTTCCGATTTTGCGCACATAGTGAATGCGCTTCATCAAGTCTTCGCTGTCTATAAATGCCGTGAGGCGTTCATCGGTGGTGAGCGAAAGCAATGAGGCACGTTCGCCTATTTGCCATCCTTTTAGGCGATAAACGGTCTTTACCATCGTTTCCAATGCAAGTCGTGCCTGCGTGGCTGAGACCATTGGATTAGCTACTTGAAAATCCTCTGCCGTAGCACAATAACGATAAATTGTTCTTAATCCGTCAATGTCTTTTATGATGTCGAAATTCTTCATAACTCAATCATTCTATAAATTTCCAATAACCATCCTTGTCCGATCCGATTCGCTGAATGACCGTTCCATTCAACTTCTTGATATGTCGTGCAACAGTGGCACGACCGACATTCAGGAGTTTGGCGTACTCATCGTATGTATATTCTGGGTGTTCTTTAATGGCTGCAATGAGCCGGGCTGTGGTGTCTTTAGGCGTTGCAGTATCATTTACAGTATCACTTTTCGCTTTTGCAGTATCATCCATGCTTTGTTGATACTGTAAAATCCGATTTTCAAGATTGGTAGTATGCTGCGTAAGCATTACATCTTGAACAATGGTGCTGTCTTCCTGCTCCCTACTGTCAATCAAAGCCTGAATGTATTCGCCTTTAGCATCTTTGGTAACAATAGACGGGATAAGACCCAACTGTCGTTGTACGATGTTCATCAGCAATCGGGTAGTACGCCCGTTGCCGTCAACCCACGGATGAATGGTGACGAGGCGGAAGTGCGCTTCAAAACTCAACCGATAACATGCCGCCATATCGTTTCTATCCACAGATGCCAGTTCCCCGTTTAACCAATCGCAGAAGTCTGCTGTTGCTTTAGGTATTTTCTGAAATGCCAGATAACTTCTGCCTCCTATTCCGGCACTTACATTGCAGCGTCGCAATTCTCCTTTGGAGGAATCAAAACTGCCACCCATCGTGGAGTATTCCGAACCTGTACGGCGCATGACTTTGGCAGACAATTCGCATAAAAGTTCAACAGAGTATGGTTGTCCTGTTTTCGCCCATTCAAAGCCATAGAGGTATGCGTTTTTCAAGTCCACATTCATCATCTGCTCGTTCAGGCTTCTTCCTTTGGCTGCAATTCCCTCGTCAAACAACAACTGGTTTTCTACTTCGGTAACAGTAGAACCCTCGATAGCCGTAGAATGAGTAATAAGAGAGTACAGGTAGAATTTTTCATAATCCACCTGCTGGTCTATCCCCGAAGCTGTATATCGGCTGATGGTTTCTATCAGTTTCTTATCAATCTCTTTCATACCGTTGTCTTGTTTTAAGAGAAATAATATTGCATTCGTTCTGCCATCAGGGTCTCGGTTTCGGCTAATTGGTCGCGGATTAGTTCTTTTTGCTTTTCGATGGCTTCGACTTGGCTGACGAAGTGTTGCTGAAGTTTAATGGGAGGCACTATCATATCAAACTTTCTAATCATAGCAATTGAGAGGTATGCAATAGTACTTCCATTTTGTGCTTTCTCAATTTGATTCTTGAACAAAGACGATTGAAACATAAATCCAAGAAAGGCAGATAAAACAGTTGACTTAAGATTTTTCAGCCATGTAATCATCCCATCTTGAAAATAGAAGCAATCTTCGTCCTTTACGATATAGCATAACCCTAACGTTCCTCTTGATGTTATTAATAAATCGCTTTCATTTGGAACTAATTTTTGGGATTTTAATTCCTCGTATTTAGCCTGCGAGATAAATATTCCAGTATCGCTATATCCATATTCAATCAAATTAGGAAAATCACTAATTTTATAAAATGGAATACCTGATTTTGTTTGTTCGGATTGGTATATTCTTTTGCTAGAAGTGACTTCACTTATTTCTCCTATCTTCATAATCTCCCATCCTTTCGGATTAGTTACAGGGTCGCCAAACATATCAAGGAAGATAGATTGAGCGAGGGCATCAAGGTCGGCTATCTGCGCCTTGTAGCCGTCAATCATTGCCTGCATTGCATCTAACTCTGAGGTGATTAACAATTGAATATCCAAATCATAGATTGGAATAGGAAATGAATTAAGATGCCCTAGTTTTATATAAGGCATTGCAGCACCAAGAATTTTATTCTCAATGTACGATTTCCAACAGGCTTTAAATATTGAATATAGATACTTTGTATCGATATTTGAATTATCTTTCAGCTGAATGACATATGTGCGTTGATATGCTTCTATTTTACCATCATAGTAGAAGCATCTACCTATATCGCCATTACCGGGAACAATTAAATTGGCTCCTTCAAAAGAATATGTGGTAGATTTTAAAGGGATTGCTCCACAAGTGAAAAACGGATAGCATCCATTATCATCGGCATGATTTGCATCTTTTTTTCCTGTTCGAATTGAGCAAATCTCCTCTAATAAACATATTTTGCGTTTTGATTTATCTACTTTCATACCCTTATGAATTTAGCAGTTTCTTAAACTCTTTAAAGGCAGCATCAATAGCCTTCTGTCGTTCTTCTATACGGGCGATAATAGTTTCCGGTGCTTCATATTCAATAACCTCACGTTCCACTTCGTGGTAACGCTTATAGCTGAGATCGTAGCCATTGGCACGAATTTCATCGGCAGTGACAAAAAATGACTGTTCTTTGCGACTGCGGTCGGTTTCCGCTTCGAGGTTATGGAAACGGGAGATTATATCAGGTATGTCATTTTGTTCAGGCTGAGGAGTGCGCTGCGTGGTGAGTGAGAATCCATCGGCACGCATATCGTAAAACCAAACCTTGTCAGTACCGCCTGTACCTGTCTTAGTAAAGATGATGATAGCGGTAGAGACTCCGCTATAAGGTTGGAACACACCGGAGGGCATCGTGATGACGGCTTGCATACAGTGCTTATCCACTAATGCGGAACGTATAGTCTTATAGGCTTGCGCATCACCTGTGAGAACCGTGTCCGGTACAATGGAAGCACACCGTCCGCCTGACTGAAGCATCCGCATCATCAAGGCAAGAAACAGCAACTCCGTTTTCTTGGTCTTGACAGCCGCTTTCAGCGTGTGCGCTATGTCGTCAGTGTCAAGGCTACCTGCAAACGGAGGATTGGCAAGGCAAAGGGTATAGCGGTTTGTATCGTTGTTCTCGTCAGACAGCGAGTTACGATAATACAGATTAGGCTCGTCTACATCGTGAAGCATCATGTTCATGCAACCGATGCGGAGCATGGAAGCGTCCGAATCCGAACCGTGAAATATCTCTTTGCGGAAACGGTCTCCCTCTCCTATATTAAGCAAATCATCACTCTGATGCTCTGTGATAAATTTGGCTGCTTCCATAATAAAACCCGCAGAACCCATTGCCGGGTCGCAGATGGTATCATTAAGAGTGGGTCGCATCAGTTCCACCATCATGCGGATGATATGGCGAGGGGTGCGGAATTGTCCGTTTGTACCCGATGCTGCCATGATGCCGAGCATATACTCATACACATCACCCATCATGTCAGCCCCATCGGACGTGATATTTTCAATACTTTCGATGACACGCGATAGCAGGCGAGCATTGGTAATTTGGAAAACAGTGTCTTCCATTGCCTTTCTATAAGCCGAACCCTCTTTCCCAACATGACGCAAAAAGATAAACACATCGTTGCGCACCCTATCCAACATTTTGGTCGGTTCCATTTCTTTGAATACGTGCCAACGCATTTCGTGGTAGGGTACATCTTTGTCGGTGGATGGATTGCGCCACACTCCTTCGGGGAATGTTGGGTTAAGCAAAACATCGCCCGTAAGATTTGCTATCGCTTCCTTTTCACGTTGCTTGTCGTCAAGCATCTTCATAAAGAGCAGATAAGTTATCTGTTCAAAGATTGCCGATGGTTGGGTAAAGCCATTGTTCCAGAATGTTTGCCATACATCATCCACCTTTTGTTTTATATCGCCTGTAATCATATTGTTCTTATGCTAATTTTGTTTCTACTTTTTTACAATCTCTTAAATTGTGGCGTATGCGAATTAGGTTCAGTCTGTGGTAAATTGACTTTTAGCATTACGGGCATTGGAAAATCTACTCCCATAAGTATAGCCTCTCCTGCACCTAATACTGGTAAATACGCCAATGTTGATTTATTTGCAGCAGAACAAGCACTTTCTACCGCTTCTTTGTCTTTATGATTTATTAATCGGTGAACTAAAAAAGTACCCATTTGGCTTAAAGTTCCCAATGGAATATCTCTTGGCATTTGTGTTGCCAAGCAAAGGAATAAGCCATATTTTCTACATTCCTTTGCTATGGAATCAAAAGAATCTAAACGCATGGATTGAAAATATTCATCTTTAACTTCTTTGTTCAGAAATTGGTGCGCTTCATCTGCAAAGAACACAATAGGTTGTGTCTTGAAATCTCCTTTTCTTGCTTTGTTAAGTAAGAATTTAGCTATGGCATTAGCTAATATTTCTCTTGTTTGAAAGTCATAGGGAACATCTTCAAAACCGATACGTAGAATGTGTTTTGACTTGTTGCTTATAAAAGATTCAATTGTCTCACACAAATCTTTTTTAGGCTCTTTTCCTATGCCAAATATTTGCTTAAATGCTTTGTCTGATACCTTACTATATATACGAATAATTAGACTAGCGATGTTGTCACTTGTTCTTTTGTCAACATCTCCCCACATTTCAACATTACTGCCATTACTTTCATATACGGCTTCCTCCTTTAATTGGATTACAAGTTTTGTTAAATCAAATTCAGAATTATCTTCCTCTATTTCTGCCATATATTTCGTTTCAAAATGTCTAAAAGCATCTTTATAATGACATTTTTTTCTAATTATACCGCCTACACACGTTATGAATTTATCTGTAAACTTAGGATGATAAAATTTCCCATCTTCTGGTAATTTTTCGTTTTCCTCTAAACACTTTGCCAATTTAAGTGATTTTATCGCATCTAATAATTTGGGCTGTTGCACTTGTCCCGCAGGTCTGAACAATGCGAACCAATCTCCAACGGATAAACGGGAATAATGAAAGTAGCTATCTTTATTTATAATAGCACTTTCTACATAATCTTTAGAATCAAAACCTGAATATTCTCCAGTAGGATCTATGATAATAGCTTTAGCCTTGGCATTTGAAATTCCTTCAAGTAGTTTACTTGTTGTATAACTCTTGCCTCCTCCAGTAGTTCCAACAATAGCACAATGGCGACCAAACAAAGCGTCCAAAGAGATTTCCACAGGAGTTGTTTTATCTTGTGTCAATACACCAAGTTTCATAAGGCATGGGGCAGTATTTTCTTTTTTTACGCCGAATCGTTTAAAGAAACTTTGTATGAAGTAAGAAGCGCAAACAAATACTTTAGCTCCAATTGGAGGTAGTGTGTTAAGTCCACGCTGTATTTCTTCTGGATTTTCAAAACTAAAAGACAATAGAATTTCAATGTATCCTATGGGATGCATTTCATTAGTTTCAAAAGACTTTTCGCTTAGTTCCAAACGCTCTTTTTCAGGTAATTCTATTCCTTGTATTTTTCCTAAGAATCCCATTTGATGCCCTTCTATTACTACATAGTTGCCTACTAAACCGCCGTGATATAGTTCACCATACTTGAAAAAAGGTTGTAACAAAGCGGAGGAAGGGAAATGTACCTTCACTCCTTGTGGAGTTACTTGATTGATAAAACCAATAAAGTGCTCGTTTACAAATGGATTATAATTAGTTCCCTTCATTGACAATTTTCACTAAACGATATTCATCGGATTGGTCATATATTTTGATGTTTGGATAAGCGTCAACAAATTCTTTAAAAGTTTCATTGACCATCATTATATTACCTCTTTCACCAGCTTCTTTATAGAAAATGTCGCTTTCTATGATACCTGTGTCCCTGTAATTGATAATGATAAGTTGAAAACTTGGATTTTGTTCCAAAGCTTCGTTTATCATGGATAATATGTGCTTGTCACCAAAGCTAAATCCTATAACAACCAATGTAGTATTTTTCATACGTAACGCAGCTTGAAAACGAGTCATCATTTCAAAAAATGGTTGTTCGTAAGAGTGTTCATATTTATTTTCTTGCGGAAAAATCATTAATGAATCTTCTACAGAAATTTCTTCTGCCTTATTTTGGTAAACGTTGTTGCCTCGTTTTTCCCAATCTACCGAACCATGTGGTTTGTATAGGTGGAAAACTCGTGGAACAAAATTGTCCTCGTTCTTAATTCTGCTACCATCACGAATTACGATATCGTAATCAAAATGTCTTCCACTGAATATCCGTGGAATGGAAAAAGAGAATCCATCTATTATTGTATAATTCCCTTTTCGTGCAGCTTGCTCAAATAGGGTGTCATAGTTTAAGGTAAATAACTTTACCCTTGCAATAGAACTTTTTCGTTTAGTAATCTTATTAAGAAATTTTTCATGCACACTGGATGATTCGGAAGATGTTATTTGTAGATTGCAATTATCTTTAATCATCTTCTTTATTTTGCTAACGGTATATGTAATATTCCATTCTTCTTTATCTGTTTTGAAAATCGGTTCTGTGATATAATCTTTTGCTTTTTCTGCTAATGAAAGGACTTTTTCTAGGTTTTTTCTATATTCGTCTTTCTCGTCTTTGTCAGTATATCTGACTTTTTCGCAAAAGGCATCCATATTCTGTTTTCCACCAAGCAAAACCGTAGCATCATCCCATAAATTACACATAAGTTTGCCTTTCTTGTCATTCTCTCCAAAAAGGTAGGAAGAACCTGCACCAGTAAGAAACAAGAGATTCTCAATTTGGTAATTTAGCTTCTTTCCATATTCTTGACGTTTTAATTTGTGGGCGTAGTTTTCTATGTCAGTCGAGATGTTGCCTCCGCTTTTGCGTTTGGCAATAAGCTCTTCTGGAAGTATGGAAACGACTCCATTCTTTATATCAGTGAACGAATCTCCTTCTTTCACTAAATAAAGTGTAAATCCATCTTTTTTTAAAAGACAGATATTTTTAGTTTGTTCTTCTTGCTTCTTCATACTACTCATCTGTCTTTTATTAAATCTTTCACATCAATATTCAATATATCAGCAATTTCAAATAGCACTTCCAAACTTGGTTGCCGTCTGTTGCATACATACGCATTGACTATACAGAAACTCTTGCCGAGTTTCTCGGCCAGCCAAGTTTGTTTGATACCTCTTTCTTCAAGTACCTCTTTTATCCGATTCATGGGTTTATCCATCGCTTTATTTTTTACAAAAGAAATCTATAGTCAAATCAACCATTAATGCAGTTATTGTAACTCCACGCTTTGCTTCATCATTCTTGATAGATGATTTTACAACAGAAGAAATGAAACTGGTTACTAAATGCAACATCTTGTTGACTGGCTTATCTTCCGGTTTATTGTTAAGTGTTGCATCTATACTTTGTAAAGCTGTAATTGCTGCATTTGCTTTTGAAAAATTTTCATCATCCGGTGCAATAGCTTCCGCAATGCTTACTGCATATTTAGATACCGCAAGTATATCGGCAACTTTCAGTTGTTGTCCATATGGGTTTTGATATAAGACTTCTTCTTGCCTAAATATATGATTAGGCTGATAAAGAATATTTTGCGCATATGTGTAATGGGTTCGATATATATTGCGAATATTAATCTCATTTTGTAAGGCTTTCAAACATCCCACAACATTCATTCGCAATAATGTATCATCTTTGATGTTGTCAATGGAAGTTGGTAATATGTCAGGCAAAATCCCATTAGAGAGCATTTCCTGTTTCGTCTGACTTTGTACCGATTCTGCAAAATTAGGGATGCCTATATAGCCTGTAGCAATATAGTGACTTATCATTTTATTTCTATCTCCCAGCATATACGCTTTATAAAGATTGGAATATGCTATTTCCAATCTTAAAACTTCATTAGCTTGTTGCTGTTCAAGTATGCCTATTGCGTTCATATATTTATTGTTTTTCCGTTTGCAAAGATATAAAATTATCTGCTATATAAAGAGAAAAGGAGAGGAGAAATCTCCTCCTTAACTCAAAATCAAATGTCAGACATTCAAATCTTTCATCGCCAATCCATAGTTCTCTTGTCCGAACAGATCTTGATGGATGAGCTTCAACCCAAGAGTCTGATAATACTTGTAGTCATCACCTTCTGTGCAGAGGTATTTGTAACCGTAGCGTGGCATGTACTCCTTAAAGAAACGAGTCAAGTCTTTGAGGCTTTCGGTTTGGTTCTTCTTGAAGTTACTACGCACAATGATGATGCTCCAGTCGGGAAAGTTGCCTCTTCCTTCGCTATACTCCCAGAAGCGTATGTAGCAGTCCAAATCACGCTCACGGATGTCCACGCAAAAGCCATTGGCATTTTGCATCACGCTACAACTGTTTCTGTAGCCAAATTTCTCACACAAGTAGAGATTGAAATCAAGAATCAAATCGTTTTGTAACATAATTGATTGAATTTAAAAAGTTAATAAATAGTGAATTATAAATGAAAGCCTCGCTTGCGCTTAGCCTTTTTCTTTTTCATCAGGCGATTGAACTCTGCTTCTTCTGCGGCAGTGGCATCGTATGATGAACTGCCATTCAACAGACCAAGACCGATACTTGAGCCGTTGTCGGATTGGGAAATGCTTTGCTGCACTTCTTCATCTTTATGCGTGAACCCTTGCTTGGGGTATTCAAATGAAGAAGCACAAGCATTCTGTTTCAATCGGTTGTCGATATTCAAATAGCTGAACTCCCGACTGACCTTTGAGCCGGAGAAAGAAAAACCGTCATACTCAAACTTGACACCCTGTATTTCCCGTGTAGTCCGGCTGACCTTGAATTTCATATCAATGTCACGGTCGGCAAGGGCTTCTTTCAGTTCATCCCAATTTTGAGCTTTGGGCAGCTCCTCTTTCAACGCTTTGTATATCTCGTGCTTTGCCCGGTCGTATGGACGCAAGCGTTCCTCCTTGATATGGTCTTTGCCGTTGGCAAAGTGCAAGCGGTATTTTGCCGTCAGCATCTTACACACCTTTTCATTTCTGTGGAAGTCGTTCTTGTCGCTAATCGTCTTACCGTCATTGTCCACACGATTGAAAACGATGTGGCAATGCGGATGCTCACGGTCGATATGCCGGGCGATGATGTACTGCGTGTTTTCGATGCCCATCAGTTTCATATAGTCATGGGCGATTTGCAACATCAACGCATCATCAGACTTCAGGCGTTCGCCATCTTCAGGAGAGAAGTTGAGTGAGGTGTGTCCGACAATATTCTTTACCTTATCGTTGAGCAACGCCTGTAATTCAAATTGCTCTGCCATCTGTTCAGGTGTACCATCCACTCCGGCTGCTTCCAACAACTTGGATTTCTCCTCTTTCAGAACATACCGGACACAACCACCGAACGATGTTCCTTTGGTTTGCTTACCTATCATCTTTCAGTTGCTTTATAAGTTGGTTAATACGCTGCGCCATCTCCTCGCATCTTTTGGCAACGGCAAAGAAGCCGTAGGTGTTTGCCTGCTTCGCCAACTGGTTAAGATTGGTGCTTTCACCTATCAACTGACGGATGATGTGGATATGCTCTTTCGTGATTCGCTCACGTACCGTTCCATTCTCAATGAGCGAACGGATGACTGCACTTTGTGTCTGCTTGCTCCGTCTGCAAAGCGCACCGAGCCATGCGAATTGGTCGTATGACAGACGGAGAGTTATCGTATATTTCTTTTCCATTTTGAATTGCTTTTAGTGAATAATTTGAGACCATCGGGAGCTGCCTCCTCAGGCTTTTTGAGGAGTAAGTGGTCGGGAAATGTAATACACCGACATTAACTTGCTACAGTAAAAAAGTCTCGATTCCTCTCCCTTTGTTCAAAGTCTGAATCCTCGTTTCTTTGGTGGTGAAACCTTTGGTTGAGGGATGTCTCGTTGTACGCTGATGAGCTTCAAATCGAATGTCTCTATCAGTGTTTTCAAGTTCGGATTCCTCTTAATCATTTGTTGGAGTATGGCTTCATCGGGGCGTACTTTCAACAGATAATCGGCAATGTCGTATCCCTCTTTCCGTTCATTCTCGGTAGCTTTGGCTTCCAGATAATCGAACAGTTGCACATTAATTCCATAGCTTTTCATCAGACTGATTTTGCTCTGCCAATAGTCGGTTGCTCCCAAATCGGGAAATAACACAACGCTTCTTCCTGCAAGAACGGACAGGCTGTTAGCGTTGAAACAACCGTTCTTTCCACCTGATGCAATCCATAAGAATTGGGGTAGGTGGTAGGATGCAATGATTGCCGTTTTTTCGCTTTCGACTAATGCAACTGGACGGCTTTTGTCTTCTGGAAGCAAATGTTCACCGAAGAAACATTGTTTCAAATTATAGTCCTCCTTATGCAGTACGGAGTGTACCCACGTGACATGATTGTACGGTTCTTTTATCCGCTTACCTGTTGTCGGATTGTAAAGCATTATCTTACCAGTGCGGACTCTGTTCTGATAATCCATTTGCCAAAATACGGTTGCACCGTCCCAATGTTTGGAAGTACCTACTTTGTATTTCTTCATCAGTTTTAATGTTTCCGCTTCTCCGAATTGGGCCGATAAGAATTGGAACAGTTTATTCTCAGGATAGCGTTGCAATGACTGATTGACTATATCCAAATCAATGTAGGAAGTGGCTTTCGGCTCGACTTCTTTTATAGGCGCATAGCTCCTAAGGTTATCCTCGGACAACTTTTCTTTCTCAGAAGGATGCCGTTCAAAGTAATCACGGGGCGTGAAGTGATAACCACATTTCTGCTCGTGGTCGCAACGCCCCACGTAATCAGGGAACTGGATTCGTTTCTCCGTATCAATGTATTTGGAAAAACATCTTTTGCGGTGGCAGTTCGGGCAAGTATGCCGTGTGCAGACACCTTTGTAAGGTTCTAAAATGAATCTATGTGTACTCATTGTTTGTTTCTTTTTAGGTGTGTCACTTTTGTCGTTATTGTCGTTTTCGCTTGGAAAGTGTCAAAACCGACAAAAATGTCACGGGTTAATCTTTGAATATTCTCCATGTTTCTCTTTGCGGAACAGAGTCCCGATATTGTCATTGAGAAATCGTTGAAATGTCCGCTCCTTCATCCCGTTTTGCTCGGCTATCTGTATGGCTTGGGCTGTCGTAAAGGAAGGAGGCAGCAGATTGACTATCACCTGTTGCTGGCTGTTAAGGGCATTCTCATTCAGAATATTTTGTACGCTCAATGCGGACTCTTTGAAATACTCCGTCAGTTTAATGGCTCTCTCCACCGTCAATAGGTCAATACAAGCCTTGTCACACTCTCCGCAAGTCCATCGTGCCAGTTGGATAATCAGACAAAAGCGGATGATGTATATCTCCAACTTGCAATAGATACTCACGATGGTGTCGTTCGTTTCCCGGTCGCACAACTCAGAGAAATGGTGCTGCCACTCGTAAAGCTGTTTCTTGGCATCTTCTGAGAAGAAGAGAATTTGCGGTTCAATCTCTCCATGTTCATTGAGGTTGCACTCCGATTGTATCAATTTGGCAATGACGTCATTCCACTCTTGCTCTATATCTTCCGGAAGCTCTTTGTCATTCCACCGTGCTTTCTGTTGCAGGTTGGGCATCACAAACAGAATGCGGTCGATAAACCCGTTGCTGGAGCGTTCACCTTTAGCCAACTCGTTCAAGATTTTCTTTTGGATAGTACCAATGACCGATATATACGGACGTTTGATGAAGATGGAACTCTTGGCATTCTTTCGGTCGGACATGGTGGTCTTGGCACTGAACACTGAGAGCCAGAACTGTTCTTCCGAACCGTTGTTATAGCGGTTGAAATTCTTGAACCAAGCGGATAATTCATCTGCCCACAAGCATAGCCCACGTTTGTTTTGTGCATGAATGAGGCTCAAACCTTCGGGCGTTACATCCGAAACCAAGAAGCGTTTGCGGATAGGTTCTTGCGGAAATTGCTCTCCGCCGCTTTCCGCACGTTCCTTGCGGCTCATGCTCATCAACTCATCATACTTGGCAAGAGCCTTTTCAAATTCCTGATTCTGTCGGTAGTCATAATCAAGAAATGGTTTCATTGCAAAACTGAGCGGATGGCTTTTGTTCGCTCCCGGTCTTCCAATCAATGCCATATACAGGATGGGGCTTTCCACCCAACCCTGCTTGATTTGGGCAAGGTGCGTGTTGCCTATGCCGACTGCTATTGCCGTGAGGATGGCTGCGGCAATGTAGTCGGTAGGGTAGTTATGGCATTCGTGAACCTCACGGATGATGCGTTGGATTTTTACTGGGAATATGCTGACGGGAAATGCCGTGCCAGACAATCTTGTACTTAAATCAATTGCTTCATCAATGATGAATGCCGGATTAATAGAATATGTATCCATAGCCCAACCCATTAAAATTGCACCGATGATTTGGGCTTATGGCGGACACCGCTCTGCATATTGGCAAGCATCTCTTCGTATGTCTGCTCGGCAGTTTTTCTCCGTCCGTTCTCAATCCAAGCAAGAAGCTCGTCCTCATAGAAATAGAGTTTCTTGCCTTTCTTGTAAGCCGGAAGTAGCCCTTTGCGTACCAATGTATATATGGTAGGCTTGGCTTTTCGGATGATGTGGCAAGCATCATCAATTTCCACCAATACATGTTTGTCAGATGGCTGTGGCTGGAGTTCCGCTACCATCTTTTTCAACTCGA